>Ga0129311_1000532_pt1 | contig 33050 bp, 36 predicted proteins | sample Go1ome_FD_94435 | JGI IMG/M metagenome (GOLD analysis project Ga0129311, IMG submission 94435) | Western lowland gorrila individual fecal microbial communities from Wisconsin, USA - Go1022B metagenome | ecosystem: Host-associated > Mammals > Digestive system > Large intestine > Fecal | place...
AGATTTCCGGTGACTATGGCGAAAGGGATCCACCTGTTCCCATACCGAACACAGAAGTTAAGCCTTTCAGCGCCGATGGTACTTGGTTGGAAACGACCTGGGAGAGTAGGACGTTGCCGGATTCCATGAAAAAAGGACTCACCCCTAACGGGGTGGGTTCTTTTTTCATTCCATCTGCAACGTCCTTACTCTCTGGTCGTTTCCAATGAAGTCAGAGAACGTACTTGGTTAGGATTTTTCCTGCTGCCCGCAGTGCGGGATACAGGCAGGAAAAATCACCTGGGAGAGTAGGAGAAAGGGCACGAAAGAAACTTGCTGCATAATGTCATTTTCTACCAAGCATAGAACGTACTTGGTTAGGTTCAAGCCTGTGTGCATCCAGTGCCCCGCTTTTCGGGTCATTTCCGATAAAGTCAAAAGTGTATTTGTTTAGAATATCGTTCTCAGCGCTCAATGAGCGAAACAGGAGCAGCGATATCATAGGAGAACAGAAGAGGTAATGTGCGGTTTGTCATTCAAACTGCGTACAACGAAACGGCGCATGCCTTCATGCCATAGAAAAACGCACGGTGTGTGAGTGATATACACCGTGCGCTTTCATTGATTTTGGATTATTCAATTTGAATCGTCACAGCCGATGCCGTTTCTTCGTCGGTCGGCTGATATCCCTCAAACATCCATTCGTTTTCATTGCTCAGGTGATCGGGGAAAACCGGCGTGAAGGTGACCGAGTCAACGGGCTGGGTCAAAATATAATTGCCGGAAAGGGAAACGGTTCCGTCATCTTCGATTGAGGAGTCGGTGAAGGAGAGAATGGCATCGCCCTCTGGAACAGAGAGGAGGAATTGAAGCGTTCGGTCAGTGGCGGTAAACAGGTCGGCGGCAGTCGATTTTCCGGAATGGGAAACCGTCATCTCATAATCCAGCTGAGCGAAGGTGACATCCAATCGGGTCAGCGTGCAGGTGTAGTCGCCGACTGAGAAGGTTTTTGGCTCTGTGAGCGAGGCGACGCGGACGCCTTGCGTCGAGAAGTTGCTGTGCAGCTGCTCGGAAAGGTCAAATGTGCCGGAAAGTATCAGACGGTTTTCCAAATCGGTCTGCTCCCATTCGTCCTCGGTCATTCCATTCGGAACGGGCAGATAGAGCGCATAGCTGAACAGGGAATCCAATCCGTCCGTTAGAATTCGTCCGTTTTGGTAAGCGGTCAGGCAGTCTCGTTCCATATTGTCCCATGTGAGAATCCTGCAGTCGCCATCTTCCGTTGTGGTGAGCTGCGCCGGATCGATCGGGAAATTGGGCGTCAGCACATCAAAGTCCAGCGACCATTGCACAGGTTCATCAGGGTTGGGAATCCTGTCATTGAGCCGGACATCGAGATTAAACGAGCCGCTGTCGGCAGGATTCAGCAGAATGCCGTCATAGAATGCGCCGCCATACAGCGCGGAGAATGAGCTGACGGACTGATTTTCGGAGATGCGCTGAAAACCGATGACAGATGTGCTGATTTGCTGCCCATTTTGGATTGCGGTGACACGCGGATACAGATACAGCGTGGACGTTCCGCTGCGGTGCGAAATGTCCAACGCAAAGGACAGACTGGAACCGTCGAAAATGGCGTCGTTCAGGGTGATATCCGCATGGCGGCTCTGAATCTGCTTGCCGACGGGCAGCACATGCGCCTGATAAACGGCGTTGTTTTCCTGTTCGGCGTGGAAGCGAGTGACGCCGAAATATGCCGCCGCGCCTGCCGTTGCCGCGAGCAGGAGAGCCAACAGCGCAAAGGCGAGGGACATGGAGAATTTTCGACGCATGTGCGGCCGTGTATTTCCGTGCGCACGGGACCGAATCTCTGCCTGCATCCGCGGCGACATATTTAAGCCGGAAAGGCGGGCGTCGATCGCCTTCCGAACATCATTTTGTTTCATCGAACCCACACCTTTCCAACTGCGTTTTGAGCTGAGTCTGCGCTCGTTTGAGCCGCCGATAAAAACCGGATACGGTTAGATGAAGCGCCTTTGCGCAGTCCTCCGCGCTCATGTCCTGATAATAATGTAGAAGCAGCGCTTCGCGATATTTGGGGGCAAGCGCCATGATCTCGCGAACGACGCTGTCGTCAGCCGGCGTAAAATCGCAAACGGCGGGCGGAAGATCTTCAAGTGCAACCCGCTGGTCGATGTGGCGCAGCCACGCGCTTCGCCGGATATCCCGACAGGTATTGACGGCGATGGATACGAGCCATGTTTTGGAGTATTCCCGCTGGCGCAGGGTATCCAGACGCTTATAGGCTTTGATGAAGACTTCCTGCGAGGCATCTTCGGCGAGCATTCGGTCCTGCAAAATGACGAAGCAAAGGCGAAGAATGTCGTCGCCGTAATCGCGCATCCATTCATCAAGAAGCCTGTCTTTTTCGGGCTGCGTCATGGATGACGCACTGTGCTGCATGGGTCTTTCACCTCTTCTACTCCATTAGACGGAATCAGGCGGTCAAAAGTGACCGCCTTAGTCAGAAAATATAGGTTATTCTAGCAAATCCAGTTCTTCTTCGATATCTGCGAGCAATGCATCAGCAGTAGTATCTACATGATCTGTACCATTGGGAAAGACACGGATTGATCTGTTAGGACATGCCATCAGTAGTTCGCAGAACTCATGAACTTCGATGGAGAAAGCTGCTTTATCAGAACAGGCTGCGGAAGCAAACATTTCTTCCGGCCATACGGAGATGGGGCATTGTTCGGTTGGTACAAGCTGATTAGGGTCACAATCCAACCAAACCATCTCCGTGTCAGCAACGGTGGTCACAAAACTCTTATAGCGTTTGCGAGGGTGGGCATTCATTAAACCTTCAAACTTATTCATGATGATCCTCTGTTCACTTAATGATATACAAGCTCATTTGGGATAGATACACTTTTGTCAACAGGCTGAGGCGGTCAAAAGTGACCGACTTTTTAAAATTGATTTGAAAATCATTCCATATCTTTTGCCACCGAAACCAGATAGCTGTAAATCTGGAGACGATATTTTTCGTACAAGCCCAGATCGACGTAAAGCTTTTTGTAATACTTAAAGAGCGATGCCTTTGTCGTCAGCGCCTGCGCGGGATTGACGGACGAGCTGAGCGAGTGCTTCCGCTGACGGGTATAGTAATACAGCGGCGTGCGAATGGCGTAAAAGCTTTCGGCATAGCGGATATAGGAAAGATTGAACAGCATGTCCTCCGACCATGTGAATTGCTCGTTGCAGCGGATGTTATGCTCCATGATGATATCCCGGCGGTAGAGCTTGTTCCACATGACGCCGTAGTAAAAGCTGGCGGGTTCTTCCATCAGGCAGCGGGCAAACTGCGATTTGTCCATCTTGGTATAGGGCGGCATGTAGCCGTATACGGTCGTTTTGCCCGTCTTTTTGCCTTCGGGCAGACCGGAACAGTAGTTGCAGATGACAAGGTCGGATTCCGTTTCCAGCGCGGCTTCCACCAGCAGGCGCGTGGCGTTGGGATCGAGCTGATCGTCGGAATCGACGAATTGCAGATATTCTCCCTTGGCGCGTTCGATGGCAACGTTGCGCGTTCCGGAAACGCCGCTGTTCTCTTTGTCGATGATGATGATCCGCGAATCCAGCCGGGCATACATGCGGCAGATTTCAAGGCTTGCATCGCTGGAACCGTCGTTGACCAGAAGCACTTCCAGATTCTGATATTTCTGGCTCTTGATGCTCTCCAGACACGGAACCATGTCCTTGGCAGAGTTATAAATCGGAACGATGATGGAAATCAGCGGGTATTCCATGGCAAGGGCTCCTTTCAAAGCAGAGAATGGAAAAGTGCGGCTTGGGGGATATGGGAAAACGCGTAAGGCTTGGGTGCAAGCCGTTCGGTCAGGCATAGATCCGCACATCGAGGCGAAGGAAAAACGGGTTTATTTGCTTTTCATTATAGCATGCGAAGGAAGAAATAAAAAGAGCGAAAACACACGGAAACAAAAGGCGGATCAAGATCAAATGTGCAGGATCGTTGATTGTGGAATGCACAAAGTCGCCGCCATGGGTTTGATAAGTCGAAAAAATGAATCGATTATGCGAAAAGCCGTTTGACAAATGCACGCCTTAGGCGTATGATAAAGAAAAACAACGCAGATGAATCAAAGGAGATTACAGCGTGGAAAATATTGCATATTACAACGGTAAGATTTCTTCGATCGAGGATATGACCATTCCGATGAATGAGCGGAGCAGCTACTTCGGCGACGGCGTGTATGATGCCATGTTCACCGTAGACCATGTGCCGCTTCAGCTGGATGATCACCTGCGCCGCTTTTACCGCAGCGCCAAGCGCATCGATATCGATATCCCCATGCCGTTTGAAGAGCTTCGGGCGATGGTGCTCGATTTTTGCAGGAAAATCGACAGCCCGGATGCCATGGCGTATGTTCAGGCGACACGCGGCGTAGGAATGAGGGGGCATGCATACCGCTTTGCGGGAGGCACGCCGAGCCTGTGGGTCTGGGTCAAGCCGGATATGCTGGATCCGATGGACAGATCCTATAAGTGCATCACGATGGAAGACACCCGCTATCTGCACTGCGATATCAAGACGATCAACCTTCTGCCCGCCGTGATCTATACCCAGCGTGCGGAGGAGGCGGGCTGCGATGAAACGATTCTTCATCGCGGCGAGCGCGTGACGGAATGTGCGCACTCCAATGTGCATATTCTCAAGGATGGGGTATTGAAGACCGCGCCGTGCGACAACCTGATTCTGCCGGGCATTACGCGTGCGCATCGCATTGCTCAGTGCAGGGAGATGGGGATTCCGGTTCTGGAAGAGCCGTTTACCCTTGAAGAAATGATGGATGCGGACGAGGTTTTCTTTACCAGCGCGAGTGCGCTCTGCTGCCGCATTGAAGAAATTGACGGAAAAAAGGTCGGCGGACGCGACCCGGAGTTGATTGCCCGAATTCAGAAAGCTGCATGGGATGAGGCTCTGGCGGAAGTGAAAGCCATCAACGGATAATCAGCGTGAAACGGGCAAATGCCCGTATCCATAAATTCTCGGTATTTCCGGAAAGGCGGATAGATATGAAAAACATTGCATACTACAACGGCAAAACTGCGCCCATCGAGGATATGATGGTGCCGATGAACGACCGCGCCTGCTATTTTGGCGACGGCGTGTACGATGCGACCTGTGTGGTCAATCATGTGCCGATGGCGTTTGACGACCATATCGACCGGATCTACCGCAGCGCCAAGCTCATCGACATCGAGATCCCGATGGAGAAGGCGGAGATGAAGCGTATGCTTCAGGGGCTGGTCGATCAGGTGGAGGGCGATGTCCTCTTCCTGTATTGGCAGGTGACGCGTGGCGTGGGCATGCGCAATCACCCGTATTCGGGCGCGGGCGACAAGCCGAGCATTTGGGCGTTTGTGCGTCCGAGCAAGATGCGCGATCCCTTCGGCGTCTATAAGTGCATCACCGTGGAGGATAAGCGCTTCTTCTACTGCAATATCAAGACGATCAACCTTCTGCCCGCTGTTCTGGCGAATGAAAAGGCGATGGAGGCGGGCTGTGACGAAGCCATCTTCCATCGCGGCGAACGCGTGACGGAATGCTCGCATTCCAACGTGCATATTCTCAAGAACGGCACGCTTTACACGGCGCCCTGCGATGAGCTGATTCTGCCGGGCATCACGCGTGCGCATATTTTGAAGATCTGCGAAGCGAACGGCATTCCGGTGGTGGAAGAGCCGTTTACGCTGGAGGACATGATGCATGCGGACGAGATCTTCTTCTCCAGCTCCAGCGCATTGACCTGCCGCATTGGGGAAATCGATGGGCACAAGGTCGGTCTGAAAGACGAAAAGACGTTTGCCATCATCCGCGACGGCTATCAGGAAGAAATCAAACGCGAGGCAGGTCTGGCATAAGGGGGACGTTTTGGGACTCTGTCCCAAGCCCTGCCAAGAACCTGAGGTTCTTGGATTTTCCACATCCCTTATCGCTGCGCGATAAAGGGCAGAAATCGAATCTAAACGAAAACCGCTATGCTCCGTTATAGAGTAATAGCGGTTTTTTATTGGATTGTGTTACAGTTATAAAAGCGGGAAGTCCAGAAACCTCAGGTTTCTGGTGGGGTTTGGGGCAAAGTCCCAATCGTTCCTCCTTCCAGCCACATCGGGACGTCGAGCAGCGATGGCAGGACAGCCGCCGCCGCGCTGAGGAAAGGCTCGTCCGGCTTTTTCATGTCCGGGATGCAGATGACGTCGATTCCCGCGCCGCAGGCGGCACGGATACCGGCGTCGCTGTCCTCAAGGACCAGACAGTCCATTGCGGACTCGCCGGATTTTTCCTGCGCCTTGATGAAGATGTCCGGGAACGGCTTGCCGCGCTCGATCTCCGGACCGAACACCATTGCGTCGAAAAAGCTCGTGATGCCGTGCTGATCCAGAATGCCGAGCGCACGTTCCCGCAGGCTGGAAGACGCCAGAAGAATTTTAACCTTTCGATTCTTTAAAAAACGAAGCAGTTCCTTTGCGCCGGGCTTGAGCGCGACGCCTTTGGCGAAATATTCTTTTTCCCGCTCGGCGACGAACGCCAGCCCTTCCTCGACCGTCAGCGGCAGATGATAGGTGTAGATGAGCGTTTGCATGTTGGTCAAGTCGTTCTTGCCGCTGTAAAGCCGTGCGTAGGTATCCAGACTGAATGGAAAGCGATACCGGCGGAGCAGATCGGCGTACATGCTGTAACTGATGATCTCGCTGTCAATGAGCAGTCCGTCCAGATCGAAGATGACGGCTTTTTTCATGGCTGTACCTCCTGAGCGTCCTTAAAATCGTTACGGAAGAGATATGCCGCGCCCACGATGAAGAGCATGCAGATGACCCACGCGACGGGTTCGCAGGCACAAACGGCGGGATAGCCGAAACGCGGCACGAGCCACACGGCGAAGACCGCCTTGCAGAGCAGTTCCAGCGCACTGCAAAACAGCGGGGCGACAGTGTGCTTCATGCCCTGCAAAGCGTTGCGGATGATGACGAGAACCGCCATCGGCGGAATGAGCGGAATGCTGACGCGCAGATACAGATGGGCGTTTGAAAGCACCTCCGGGTTTTGGCTGCCGGTGAGCAGGCGAATCGCGGCAGGCGCGAGTGTAAAGGTGAAGGCAAGGGCGAACAGCCACCAGACGCCGTAGATTGCCAGCGCGACATAGATGCCCTGCTTGATGCGGGCGTGTTTTCCCGCGCCGTAGTTTTGGCTGGAATAGGTCGCTGTGCTTGCGCCCAGTGCCACGCCGGGCATGTAAAACAGCTCAGCCAGACGCCGACCGCCGACCTGCGCGGCGATATAGATGTTGCCCAGCGCATTGATGCTGCCCTGCAAAAGCACGCTTCCGATGCTGTAAATGGCACTCATGAGTGCCATGCTCAGTCCGGTCAGGAACATATCCGATACGAAGCGGTGCGGGACGCGCACAGCGTCGCGATGAAAATGAAGGTCCGGCTCGCTACGGAGGATGTAGAAAAGACCGAGCAGCGCACTGATGCCCTGCGAAAAGATGGTCGCCGCAGCCGCGCCGCCGACGCCCAACCCGAGCGGTCCCATGAAGAGATAATCCAGCACGACGTTCAGCATGCAGCTGAAAAGCAGGAAGAGGAGCGGCGTCACGCTGTTGCCGACGGACTGCATCATGTTCGATTCCAGATTATACGCCATCGACAGCGGGATGCCCGCGAGGATGACGGTCAGGTAGCACAGGGTGCCGTCGCGGATATCGGCGGGGATTTGCATGGCATCCACCAGCCATGCGCGTGCGGAGAAGAAGACCACGGTCATCACCAGCGCACAGAGCGCGGAGAGCAGGGTCATCCAGCAGACGGCACGCTCCATGCTCTTTTTATTGCCCGAACCGAAATGGCGGCTGACGGTCAGCGCAAAGCCGCTGTTCAAGCCGAAGGCAAGCGTGGTAATGAGACTGTACAACGCGGCGGTCGAGCCGATCTGTGAAAGCGCAGCGTCGCCCAGCATATGCCCTGCCATGGCGGTATCGACGAGATGATAGAGCTGCTGAAGCAGATTTCCGAGGAACAGAGGCAGGGAAAAGCGAACAAGCAGCTTTGCTGGGCTGCCGACTGTCATATCCAGAGTATGACGCGATGCGGACATGGGAAAATCCCCCTTTCCATCGTATTATAACGAATTGAAAGGGTTGATGCTTGCTTCAAAACGGCGTATACTATAACAAAAGCGACAAAGAGGGGAAAGGCATGATTCGCAGCAGCGGTCTTCTGTATACCGACAAGCAGGGAAAAGAAGTGCGGGGAGACAGCACTGTGCTGTTTGGGCTGTCTGCAAATGATGCGGATACCCATCAATATGTCGCCAACTGTGTTCCGCCGCATTGGCACGATGAGCTGGAGATTTTTTGGCTGATGGAAGGGCGGGTTCGGGTCGGAATCGGAGAGAAAACGCACGAGCTTCAAGCCGGGGAGGGCTGCCTGATCAACGCGGGCGTGCTTCATTCCGTGACGGGGGCGGTGCCGGAGGCGTGCCGGTTCCGGTCGTTTGTCTTTGACGCGTCCATCGTGTCGGGCATGCCGGGCGGCGTATTTGATGTCAAATATATTCGCCCGCTGATCGAGAAGGGACCGACCTTTCTTCGGCTGGATCTGGCGGGAGCGGACGCGGCGTGCCTGCGTGCGTTTCAGTGCGCCTTTGATGCCTGCGAGAAGGAAGAACCGGGGTTTGAATTTCGCGTGAGGGAAGCGCTGACGGAGATCCTGCTGAATGTGCTGAAGAAATGCCGATTGGAACCGACGCGTGCGCGTCCGGATGCCGGAGAAAAGCGGCTCAAGCAGATGCTCGCGTGGATGGATGCGCACATCGACCAGCCGGCAACGCTCGGCGAAATCGCTGCCAGCGCGAACGTCTGCCCGCGGGAATGCCAGCGGATTTTCAGGCGCTATCTGCATGCCAGCCCGATTGAATACATGCAGCGCAGGCGGATTTTTACGGCGGCGCAGCTGCTGGTGACGACGGACAGGGCTGTGACGGAGATTGCGCTGGACTGCGGCTTCGCCAGCCCGAGCTATTTCACCAAGCAGTTTCGGCAGATGGTCGGCGCGGCGCCGATGGAATATCGAAAAGCGCATACATAAAGGGGCTTGTTCAGCCCCTTTTAGAGTGTAGACAAAAAGCCATTCTCCCCCACGGCGGGGGGGAGAATAGCCCTTTTCGCAAATGAAAGAATGGCTGAATTTCCTGTTTTTGCTGTTAAACCGCCTGTTTTTGGAGCGCGAGGAAGAGCAGCCCGTCGCCGCTGGCAAGCTGCGTATGGGAGAGCGTATACACGCCCTCTGCGCACAGCCGCAGAATGGCGACGCGGATCAGCGAAGAAAGCAGCTGGTCAAGGCGCATATAGCTGCTGTCGCTGCTTTTGCGCAGGAGCAGGGACGAGCCGTAAATCGCGAAGATTTCGTATCGGTAGCGGCTTTCGAGCTTCTCGATAAAGCGGTCGGCAAGCTGCGGCGTGCGGAAGGAATAATATTCCATCAGGCGGTCGATCTCGTCGAGATCCGCAAAGAGCTGGCGGACACAGGCGTCCGAGCGGTGCGCGGCGAGCAGCGCGAGAATGCGCTCGCGGTCGCTGCAAATTTCTGTTTTGGCAATCAAGGGCAGACCTCCCCATCGTTTAATCTGATGGGAGAATATGAGCGGGTCGGACGAAATAGAACCGCAGCCTGAAAAAAAGATGAAGCTACAAAGTCTGCATATATCCAGAAAAACCGGATAAAGAAATCTGTATGGCATTTGGGGCGTTCTTTCATATTTAGGGCGTCAAAAAACGGCTCAGAGCGGTTGACAATCCACCGCGCCATGATTAAAATAAACTTTATCAAAGAACTGTTTGTGCAGCCGCGGCTGCCGGCAGTTCGGGAGTAGCCTGCTTCCGCCTCGCGGGGGTGGGCTGCTTTGTTGGGTATCAGGATGAATGGAGGATTTACATGTTCATCGTCTATTTTGCGCTGTGGGTCATCCTAAACGGAAAGTGGACCACGGAGATCGGCTTGTTCGGTCTGGCGTTCGCCGGCGTGCTGTATGTGTTCTGCTGCCGATTCACGGGTTACAGCTTCAAGAAGGAGCTGCGGTTTATTCGCAGAATTCCGGCTGCCATCCGTTACGGCGTGATCCTGCTGTGCGAAATCTTTAAAGCAAACGTCACGGTCATCAAGATGATCCTTGACAAGAACTTTGAGCCGAAGCCGCAGCTCGTCCGCTTTGACAGCGGGCTGTTGGAACTGCGCCACCGCGTCGTGCTGGCGGATTCCATCACGCTGACGCCGGGCACGATCACCTGCCAGCTGGAGGGCGACCGTTATCTGGTGCATTGCCTGGATGAGTCGCTGGTGAGCGGGCTGGACGACGGTGTCTTTGTCAGCACGCTGTCCAAGCTGGAGGGAAACCAGAAGTTCATGGCGGACTCCGTGAACGGAGAAGCGGCTGACGCGCAGACCGAAAAAACGCAGGCGGAAGCAGGCGTGCAGGAGGAAAACCATGAGCATTGACTTTGGCTATGAGGTGCTGTGCATCGCGTCCATGACGGTGCTGGTTCTGCTGGCGCTGGTGTGCCTGATTCGCTGCATTATGGGACCGCGCATCTCCGACCGCGTTATGGCGGTCAATATGATCGGCACGCTGACCATCATCATGGTTGTCGTGTTTACCGTCTACCTGAAGGAAGCGTATCTGGCGGATATCGCGCTGATTTACGCCATGATCAGCTTCCTGTCCGTCGTCGTGCTGTGCAAGGTCTATACGGGCATCTATCGTGAGAGCAAGCATGAGCAGGAAAAGCTCAGCCATGCGCACATCGAAAACCCGGTCGAGGATTTTGCGGGACAAGAGAAAGCAGGTGAGCAGTGATGGCAGTCGTTCGTTTGATTTTGACGGCGGCGTTCATGGCGCTCGGTCTGTTTGTCTGCTGTGTGGGCGTTTACGGCGTGTTCAGGCTCAAGTATGCCGCAAACCGCATGCATGCCGCGGCACTGAACGACACGATGGGCATCAGCCTGTGTCTGGTCGGTTTGGCAATCAGTGCGCCGGATGTCTTTACGGCGCTGAAGATTCTGCTGGTGGTGGTTTTCCTGTGGCTTGCGTCGCCGGTTGCCAGCCATCTGCTCTGTCGCTTGGAGGTTGAAACCAACGAGCAGCGCGGAGAATACATGAACGTACACGAGCAGACGCTTGCTCAGGAGCGCATTCAGGCGGCTCAGGCTGAGGAAAGCGAAGCGGTGCGCGGCGAAGAGGAGGAACAGGCATGACCTTTGTCACACAGCTGATGCTGCTGTTTTTGATCGTCTGCGCGATTGCCGTCTGCCTGACGCGCAATCTGCTGACCAGCGTCATCATCTATATGGGCTATTCGATGATTATGTCCATCATCTGGATCACGCTCGAATCGCCTGACCTGGCGATTACGGAGGCGGCGGTCGGCGCGGGCATTACGAGCCTGCTGTTCTTCCTGACGCTCAAGAAGATCCACGCCATCGACGCACGCAACGAGGTGCGCCGTGCGCATGAGCAGGCGCAGAAGGAAAAGAACGGAGGTGCTGACGATGGCAACGCCTGAATGGTTTGGCAAGTTTAAGCACCGCATGGCGGAAATCGTCGAAACCGAGAACGACGTGCTCGAACGCGACATGGTGCGTTCGCAGGAGATCGAGCCTGAAAAGGGCGAGACGGAAGAGGAGATGTATCGCCGCATCCGCCTCGAGCAGGAAAAGCAGGAGGAGGAGGAAATCGCCAAGCGGCTGCATGAATGGAACAGCCGCAACGTTTCCAAGGTCTCCCGCGGCGTATACTGTGCGCTGTGCGTGCTGATCTGCGTGACGATGATCGCGCTGCTGATGTATACGGTGACGACCCTGCCGAGCTTCGGCAGCCCGGATCACCCCATCAACAACGAGGTTTCCGCCCGCTATATCGAAAAGGGCTTGCAGGAGACCGGCGCGGTCAACATCGTGACCGGCATGATCCTTGACTATCGTGCGTTCGATACGCTGGGCGAATCGACGGTGCTGTTTACGGCGGCGATGGTCGTGCTGTTCCTGCTGCGTCTGGATTCGGGAAGCGAAAAATACAGCCAGCTGGCACGCAGCATGAAGGAAGCGCCGCACGCGGACAACTTCTACGAGCCGCGCCACGACGCCATCCTTCAGATGACCGCCAAGATCCTGACGCCGATCATCATTCTGCTGGGTATATACGTTGTGCTGAACGGACACCTTTCGCCGGGCGGCGGCTTCTCCGGCGGCGCCATCATGGGCGCGGGCCTGATTATCTACGTCACGGCGTTCGGCTTTGCGGATATCCGCCGGTTCTTCACCTACAAGACGTATCAGCGGGTTGTGCTGTGTGCGCTGCTGACATACGCGGCGAGCAAGTGCTATTCGTTCTATACCGGTGCGAACGGCATCCACAGCATCATTCCGCTGGGTACGCCGGGCGCGATTCTCTCCAGCGGACTGATCCTGGTGCTGAACATCTGCGTCGGCTTCATCGTCACCTGCACGATGTATGCGTTCTACGCGGTGTTCCGGAAAGGAGAAGTATAAGATGCTCAGTAAACTGCTGACCAACTACGAGGAAACGGTTGCCGTAATCCTCTTCTGCATCGGCTTTTCGACCATGCTGCTCAACAAGAATCTGCTCAAGAAGATCATCGGCATGGATATCATGGATACCGCCGTTTACCTCTTCCTTGCCTCTCAGGGCTATATCAAGGGGCGCACGGTTCCCATCGTCGTGGACGGCATTCAGTCCGTCGAGGCATACATCAACCCGATTCCCGCGGGACTCGTTCTGACGGGCATCGTCGTTTCGGTCAGCGTATCGGCGCTGATGCTGGCGCTCTGCATACGCCTGTATTACCGCTATAACACGCTGAACCTTGACGAAATCATTGCCCTTGCGGGAAAGGAGGAGGTATAACGTGCAATTCGTTCAAAACTTCCCCTTCTTCTGCATTCTGCTGACGCTGATGGGCGCGGTCGCCAGCTCTGTGATGAACAGCAGGATGGCGCGTCGGACGACGCTGTTCCTCATCCTTGCGGATCTGGCGATGAATGTCAGCGTGATGATCTACACCTTGCAGACGGGCGACAGCTACGCCTACAAGATGGGTCATTTCCCCGCGCCGTGGGGCAATGAGATTCGCGTCGGCGTACTGGAAACGGTTTCGCTGACGGTGTTCCTGCTGGTCATTCTGTTCGCTTTCCTCGGCGGCATGCGCAAATCCGAGAAGGAGATCGAGCCGACCAAGTACAATATTTATTGTATCCTGACGGATCTGGTGATGCTCTCCCTGATTGCGCTGGTTTATACCAACGATATGTTCACCGCCTTCGTCTTTATCGAGATCAACACGCTGGCGGCGGCGGGACTGGTCATGATGCGTCAGGGCGGACGTGCGCTGGTTGCGGGCGTTCGCTATATGATGATGAACCTGCTCGGTTCGAGCCTGTTCCTCATCGGCTGCGTCATTCTCTACACCATCACCGGTCACCTGCTGATGGTCAACATCCGCGAGAGCGTCGCGGCGCTGGCGGCGACGGGTCAGTACCATGTGCCGCTGACGGTCGTGGTCAGCCTCATCAGCGTGGGTCTGGCGATGAAGTGTGCGCTGTTCCCGTTTGACAAGTGGCTGCCCGCGGCGTATTCCAACAGCACGCCGACCGGCTCTGCGATGCTCTCGAGCATTGTGTCCAAGGGATACATCTTCCTGCTCATCAAGGTCTATGTCCGCGTCATCGGCTTTGACGTCATCCGTTCGCTGGGCATCTGCGACGTGCTGTTCATCTTCGGCGCAATCGGCATGGTTGCCGGTTCCGTCAACGCGACGCGTGCCAAGACGACGCGCATGATGGTCGCCTATTCTTCCGTCGCGCAGATCGGCTATATCTTCGCGGCGCTGGGACTGGGGAGCGAAATGGGCGTGATGTGCGCACTGTGGCACACGCTGGCGCACTCGGCGACCAAGTCCATGCTGTTTATTTCCGCGCATACGCTGGATCACGCGTCCGGCGATACGCATCTGCGCAAGGATCTTCGCGGCGCGTTTTACCGCAGCCCGCTGGCGGCTGCCGCCTTTACCCTGGGCGCGGTCAATCTGGTCGGCGTTCCGCTGCTGAGCGTGTTCATCACCAAGGTGACGATGGCGCAGGCGGCGATTCAAATCGGCGGACGGCATACGGTGATCGCCCTCTGCGCACTGGCGATTTCCACGCTGCTCAACGCGAAGTATTTCTTAGGCACGACGATGCAGATGTACATTCCGGATCATGAGCATCCCGAGCGCAACGCGAAAGTGAAAATCAACTTCTACGCGGCGCTTGGACTCATCGGTTTTATCGCGCTGAATCTTACACTCAGTTTCTTCGCACAGGGTATCTTTGGGGCGCTGCTGGATGGCCTCGCCCGATTTGCATAAGACGAGGAGGAAAAAACCGTGAACATTCTTTTGATCCTGGCAATCTTCTGGCCTGCGCTGGCCGGACTCGCCATCTTCCTGACGCCTTCCCTGAAGGAAAACAAAAAGCTGCGCGGGCAGACCGTCAGCGTGGCGCTGGGCATTGAGCTGCTGCTGACGATCATCATGTGCTTCGGCAAGGGCACGCAGATGGTTCTGCTGAACATGACCCCGACGCTGCGCATCGAGATGAACGTCGATGTCATCGGCTGCATCTTCTCCGTGCTGATGAGCGCGATGTGGCTGCTTTCCAGCGTATTCGCACGCGAATACATGGGGCATGACGACAACGAGCGCCTCTATCAGGTGTTCTACATGTGTGTGCTGTCCGCGCTGATCGGTCAGTGCTATGCGGGCTCGATGGTCACGCTGTATGTGTTCTACGAGCTGATGACGCTGCTGTCCGTGCCGATGGTCGTTCACGAGCGCACGCCGCAGGCGGTCGCCGCGGGCATCAAGTACCTCGTGTACTCCATCTTCGGCGCGATGCTCGGTCTGCTGGGCATCTTCTTCTTCAGCAACTATCTCGGAACGGTGACGTTCGTGCCGGGCGGCGTGGAGACCGCGGCGAGCGCCCCGAGCGGACTGCTGCTGATTACGTTCCTGGTCATCATCGGCTTCGGCACCAAGGCGGGCATGTTCCCGATGCATGGCTGGCTGCCGACGGCGCACCCGGTTGCTCCGGCTCCGGCTTCCGCCGTGCTTTCCGGCGTCATCACCAAGGCGGGCGTGCTGGCTGTGCTGCGCGTGATCTACTATCTGGTCGGCGCGGATGTGCTGCGCGGCACCTGGGTGCAGAAGGGCTTCATGACCCTGACGCTCATCACGGTGTTCATGGGCTCGATGCTGGCGTATCGCGAGACCCTGCTCAAGAAGCGCCTTGCGTATTCGACGGTTTCTCAGGTCAGCTATGTGCTGTTCGGTCTGGCGTGCATGGTGCCGGCTGCGTTTGAAGGCGCGATCCTGCATGTCGTGGCGCACTCGGTCATCAAGGATGCGCTGTTCCTCTGCGCCGGCGCGATCATCCATCAGACCGGCAAGATCTACGTCCGTGACCTGCGCGGCATCGGCAAGGAGATGCCGATTACGACCTGGTGCTGGACGATCGCTTCTCTGGGCTTGATCGGTATTCCGCCGACCGGCGGCTTTGTCAGCAAATGGCAGCTGGCGACCGGTTCTCTGGAAACCGGTCTGGCGGGCTTTGATGTCGTTGGACCGATCATCCTGATCGTATCCGCGCTGCTGACGGCGGCTTATCTGCTGCCGGTGACGATCAACGGCTTCTTCCCGGGCAGTGATTATGATTATTCCACGCTGACCAACAAAGAGGGCAGCAAGCTGATGACCGTCCCGATGATCCTTCTGGCTGCGGGCGTGGTGCTTACCGGCATTTTCGCTCAGCCGCTCATCAACGTGATTATGACTGCGGCGGCATCGATTCTATAAGGAGAAACGAACATGTTGAGCCTTGCGGTTTTTCTTCCCATTGTTTGCGGGTTAGCCATGTTTGCGTGCCGCGGCATGACGCATCGGGCGCGTCAGGTGCTGACAGAGGGCGTGACGCTGGTCACGTCGCTGCTGGTGCTTTTCTGCCTGATGAACAAACGGGGCGTGGCGTATACGCCGCTGTACCTGCTGCCGAAACTGCCGATCAGCTTCTGCATCGACGGCGTGGGCAGCGTGTTCGCGGCAATCGTTGCGTTCCTGTGGCCGTTGGCGACGCTGTATGGTTTTGAATATATGGAGCATGAAGGCGGGGAGAACCACTTCTTCGCGCTTTACACCATGACCTACGGCGTGACGCTGGGCATTGCTACGGCGGCGAACGTCCTGACCCTGTATCTGTTTTATGAATTCCTGACCCTCTGCACCCTGCCGCTGGTCATGCACGGCACGAGCAAGGCGTCCGTCCGTGCGGGCTACACCTACATGATGTATTCCTTCTTCGGCGCGGCGCTGGCGTTTGTCGGCGTGATGCTGATTATCGGCTTCGGCGACGGCGGCGCGTTCGTGATGGGCGGCGTGATGAGCGAGGCGGCGGCGGAGCATCCGCTGATGGTTCAGATCGGCTACCTCTGCGCGTTCCTCGGCTTCGGCGTCAAGGCGGCTGTCTTCCCGTTCCATGTGTGGCTGCCGGAAGCGTCCGTCGCGCCGACGCCGGTTACGGCGCTGCTGCACGCGGTTGCGGTCGTCAAGAGCGGTGTGTTCGCCATCATTCGCGTGACGTACTTCAGCTTTGGCGCACAGGTCATGCGCGGCACGACGGCGCAGGCGATTGCTCTGCTGCTGGCGAGCGCAACCATCGTCTACGGCTCGACGATGGCGGTCAAGGAGCATCATTTCAAGCGTCGTCTGGCGTATTCGACGGTATCCAACCTGTCTTATATCCTGCTGGCGGCGTGCCTGATGACGCAGAGCGGTCTGACTGCCGCGCTGGCGCATATGCTCTTCCATGCCCTGATTAAGATTACGCTGTTCTTCTGCGCAGGCGCGGTGATGGTCAAGACCGAGCGCACGCAGATTGAGGATCTGCGCGGCTTGGCGAAGGTGATGCCGTTCACCTGCGCGACGTATACCATCGGCGCGATTTCGCTGATGGGTACGCCGCTGCTTCCGGGCTTCGTGAGCAAATGGCTCATCGGTTCGGCTGCCATCGAAACGGGCACGACGCTGGGCATGATCGGCGTGGCGGCGCTCCTGATTTCCGCCGTGCTGACCGCCATCTACCTGATGGGACCGGCGATGTCGATGTATTTCCGCCCGCTGGAGGGCATGGAGCCGACGGCAAAATGCGACCCCGGCATGCGCATGAAACTGCCGTTTGCGGTTCTGGCGGCTGCCATCGTGCTGTGCGGTCTGTTCTCTGACCCGATTATCACGCTGCTGGCGAAGCTTTCTGCCGGCGTGATGTGAGAAAGGGGGAAAACGAGATGTTGTTCTTTCTTGTGTTTTTCCCGATGATAGCGGCGGTTTGCAGCTATCTGGTCGGACGTAAAAATAAGGCGCTGCGCGACAGAGTGGTGCAGCTTTGCTGCCTGGCGGAGTTTGCGGTCGCCGCGGGCGCGATGGGGCTTGTCGTTGCGGGCAAAGAGCTTTCCGCCGCGATTCCCGGCTTCTGCGGTTTCGGGCTGAGCTTCCAGCTGGACGGCTTCCGTGCGCTGTATGCGCTGGTGGCGGGCGTGATGTGGCTGATGACATCGCTGCTTTCCGGCGATTACTTCGCCCATCACTATCGCAACCGCAACCGCTACTACTTCTTTTTCCTGCTGACGCAGGGCGCGACAGTCGGCGTATTCCTGTCCGCGGATCTGTTTACGACGTTCGTGTTCTTTGAGATCATGTCCTTTACGTCGTATACATGGGTTGCGCACGATGAAACGCCCGGCGCGATGCGTGCGGCGGAAACCTATCTGGCGGTCGCCATCATCGGCGGCATGGTCATGCTGATGGGTCTGTTCCTGCTCTGGCATGAGCTGGGAACGCTGACGATTTCCGAATTGTATGCCGCGGCTGCCGCCTGCCCGAACAAGGGCGTGATCTGGGCGGCGAGCATCTGCATCCTGTTTGGCTTCGGCGCGAAGGCGGGCATGTTCCCGCTGCATATCTGGCTGCCGAAGGCGCACCCGGTTGCGCCCGCTCCGGCGTCCGCGCTGCTCTCCGGTATCCTGACGAAATCCGGTATCTTTGGCATTATCGCCGTATCGGCGAACATCTTCAGAGAAAGCACGGCTTGGGGCAACCTCATCCTCGTGCTGGGACTGATTACGATGCTCGGCGGCGCGATTCTGGCGGTGTTCTCCGTCAACCTTAAGCGCACGCTGGCATGCTCCTCGATGAGCCAAATCGGCTTTATCCTGACGGGCATCGCCATGGGCTGCCTGCTGGGCGAAGAGAACGCGCTTGCCGCACGCGGTGCGCTGCTCTACATGGTCAACCACTCGCTCTTCAAGCTCATCCTGTTCATGGCTGCCGGTGTGGTTTACATGAACCTGCACAAGCTGAACCTGAACGACGTGCGCGGATTCGGACGCAAAAAGCCCATTCTGCATTTTGCGTTCCTGATGGGCGCGTTCGGTCTGATGGGCGTGCCGGGCTTCTCGGGCTATGTGTCCAAGACGCTCATCCACGAGGGCATCGTGGAGTATGCCGAGCTGCTGGCGGAGGAAGGCATGGGTGCGCTGTCGGTGCTTTACCGCGGCGCGGAATGGATTTACCTGTTCTCCGGCGGTCTGACCGGCGCGTATATGATCAAACTGTACATCTGCCTGTTCTGGGAGAAGCACCCGACGCAGCAGATTGCCTATGAAGCGAAAAAGCCGTATATGGGCAAGCTCTCTGCGCTGGCGCTGTTCCTGAGCGCGGCGATTGTGCCGGTTCTGGGCATGACGCCGAACCTGACGATGGACGGCATTGCGGATCTCGCGGGCGGTTTCCTGCATGCGGCGGCGCCTGCGCACGCGGTGCATTATTTCTCGCTGACGAATCTGAAGGGCGCGTGCATATCGCTGGTCATCGGTCTGGTCGTCTATCTGGTCTTCATCCGTCCGGTGCTGATGAAGAAGGAAAACGGCACGAGCGAGTACGTCGATCTCTGGCCCAGCTGGCTGGATATCGAAGACCGCATCTATCGTCCGGCGATCAACGGTCTGCTCGCCATCGGCGGCAAGGTCGCGGGTCTTGGAAGCGAAACGACGCTGGAAACCTATATCTATCGTCCGCTCATCCGTGCGCTGACGCTCATCGGCGCGGCGGTGTTCGGTGTCCTCGGCGGTTTGACGGACTTTATCGCCGACCTGATTTCGCGCAAGATTCTTTCCGCGAGAAAGAAGAAGGCGCCGACCTCTGTCGGCAATGTCATCACCCGCACGATCGGCGGCATGCTGGACAGCATGGCGGAAGGACTCAACCATACGGTGCTGCGCGGTCATCAGATTGAGCATCACGCGCTCGGACGCATCTCCGGCGCGTGGGATGGCTTGATGGATGCCATCAGCCAGATGAGCCATACCATGAGCTATGGTCTGCTGCTCTTCGGCTTGGGACTCTGCGTGACGCTGCTGTATCTGATGTTCTATTGAGCATTCAATCAAGGGTCGTTCCCTCCTGATGGGGGAACGGCTCTTTTTGTATGCCTGAACGCTTGTTTAAACCGCCGCGAAGCGGAGAAGGGGTTTAGGGATGAAATCCCCAAGCAGGTTTGGGCGGCAGCCCAATAAATCCCCGTTAAAGAGAAAAAAGTTTCAGAGCAGAATGCAAAGCATGCTGCAATTGAAACGGGTTGGCGTCCAAAGCATGTTTTGAACAATCAAGCCGTTTAAACCGCCGCGAAGCGGAGAAGGGGTTTGGGGATGAAATCCCCAAGCGGGTTTGGGCGGCAGCCCAACGTTCCCCCGCTTTTCCAAACTTTCCCGAAACACATTTAGAATCTAATCAAACCACATTGACAGGCGGTTATATACATGTTAGAATACAGTCTTGTGCAATATGAGAAGATGTGATGATTTGAACGCTTGAAAGAGAGAGGAAAACCATGGCGAATCCGGAAAATAAGATTGAAAAGGATATCCAAAGCGAAATCCAAAAGGAAAATAAAATGGGCGTGATGCCGGTGGGTCAGCTGCTCTTTACGATGAGCCTGCCGATCATGATCTCCATGCTGGTGCAGGCGCTGTATAACGTGGTCGATTCCATGTTTGTGGCACGCGTCAGCGAAAACGCATTGGCCGCGCTGAGCATCGCGTTCCCGATTCAGAACCTGATGATCGCGGTATCCGTCGGCTTGGGCGTCGGCTTGAACGCGGTCGTCTCCCGTGCGCTGGGCGCAAAGGATACGAAGGGCGTCAACCGCGCAGCGACGAACGGCATCATGCTGATGTTTATCTGCGGACTGCTCTTCATGCTCGGCGGCGCGACGCTGGTTCGTCCGTATTTTGAGATGCAGACCGATATCGAAGAGATCGTGACCAGCGGCATTGACTATACGTCGATTGTCATGATGGGCTCGATGGGCGTCTTCATGCAGATTCTCTTCGAGCGTCTGCTGCAAAGCACGGGCCGTACGATGCTCACGATGTTCAGCCAGGGCATCGGTGCAATCATCAACATCATCTTTGACCCGATTTTCATCTTTGGCTATTTTGGTTTCCCGAAAATGGGCGTTGCCGGTGCGGCATACGCGACCGTTCTGGGACAGTGGGTTGCGGCGCTGCTGGGCTTGATTCTGAATATCCGCAAGAACCCGGAAGTTTCCATCAATATGAAGGGCTTCAGACCGCACGGCGCGACGATTCGCCTGATTCTGTCCATCGGCATTCCGTCGGTGGTCATGCAGTCCATCGGATCGGTGATGACCTTCCTGATGAACCAGATTCTCATCGCGTTCTCTTCGACGGCGGTTGCGGTGTTCGGCGTGTATTTCAAGCTCCAGAGCTTTGTGTTCATGCCGGTCTTTGGCTTGACCAACGGCACGGTTCCGATCGTTGCCTACAACTTCGGCGCTCGCAAGGGCGACCGCATGAAGAAGACCATTCAGTATTCCGTCTATGCGGCGATTGCCATCATGATTTGCGGCGCGTTGATCTTCCAGTCCATCCCGGACAAGCTCCTGATGCTGTTCGATGCGTCGGATGAAATGCTGCGTGTGGGCGTTCCGGCGCTGCGCATCATTTCGCTGGGCTTCCCGCTGGCGGGCTTCGGCATCGGCGCGAGCGCAGTCTTCCAGGCACTCGGCTTCAGCGTGTATTCGATGTTTATCTCGCTGATTCGTCAGCTGGTGGTGCTGATTCCGTGCGCCTATCTCATCGGTATGCTGACCGGCGACGTGACGGGCGTCTGGTGGGCGTTTGTCGTTGCGGAAGTGGTTTCCCTGACGGTCAGTGCGCTGTATCTGCGCCGCGTGAACCGCAATGTGATTCAGACGCTTTAAGAAACGGACAAAGCCCTCTCCATCCTTCAAAACGCTTCTCCCCGGATCACGGGGAAGGCGCTGTGGAGCGATGGAGAGGGCTTTTTTGTTTATGGAAAATTGGAAAAAGACCGCCTGCACAGTCCGGTCAGCGGGCATTTTGCCTTCAAAGACGCCTCTGCGCAAACCTCGCGGAGAATAAGCCCGCTCAGATCACATAGTCATATCCGTCAGGGTCGCTGTGAATCAGATCTGCGAGAGTGATATTCTCAAAGTATTCCGTAATGAGCTGATCCAGCCCACGCCACATGGAAAGCGTGCGGCATTCAGCCGAACGGGGACAAACGTCAGAGCCGGGCTCCAGGCAGGAAACCGGCGCCATGGAACTTTCTGTAACGCGCAAGATGCTTTCCACAGTATACTGCTCCGGCACCTTTTCCAGCCGATATCCGCCGCCTTTTCCCCGCACACCCGTCAGCAGCTTTGCTTTTACCAACAGCTTAATGATGCTCTCTAAGTATTTTTCGGAGATTTGCTGGCGCTGCGCAATGACTTTCAGCGGAATAAAACCGTCCGCCTGATGCTCGGCAAGGTCGATCATGACCCGAAGCGCGTACCGTCCTTTGGTTGAAATCAGCATGTCTACGTCCTCCCTCAAAAACAACCCTATTATACAGCATGAAAATGGGTAAATCAATGAAAACCTGCATAACAGCTATTGACAAATCGATGGGACGGTTTTATAATCCGTATAAACCTACAAGAAAGGTTGGTAATAAAAATGCGATTCAGTCATCGGGGCATTCGATGTCGCTGTTGTCCGTAAGCAGATGTTCAGAAGCAGGATACAAAATAAAACCATAACCGCTTGGGAGGAAAGTGCCATGAGCAAAATCTATACATCTGCTGACCAGCTGATCGGCAAGACCCCTCTGCTGGAGCTGGTTCATATTGAGCGTGCCGAGGGGCTGGGAGCGAAGATTCTGGGCAAGCTGGAATATTTCAATCCCGCCGGCAGTGTGAAGGATCGTATTGCCAAGGCGATGATCGATGACGCGGAGCAGAAAGGTTTGCTGAAGCCCGGCTCTGTCATCATCGAGCCTACATCCGGCAATACCGGCATCGGTCTGGCTTCCGTGGCGGCTGCCCGCGGATATCGCATTATCATTGTCATGCCTGAAACCATGAGCGTGGAGCGTCGCCAGCTGATGAAAGCCTACGGCGCGGAGCTGGTGCTTACCGAGGGCGCCAAGGGCATGAAGGGCGCGATTGCCAAGGCGGATGAGCTGGCGAAGGAGATTCCGAACAGCTTTATCCCCGGGCAGTTCGTGAATCCGGCTAACCCTGCCGTTCACAAGGCGACGACAGGCCCTGAAATCTGGGAGGATACCGACGGCAAGGTCGATATCTTTGTGGCGGGCGTCGGCACAGGCGGCACAATCACCGGTGTCGGTGAATACCTGAAGAGCCGGAATCCTGACGTGAAAGTGGTGGCGGTAGAACCCGCGACCTCTCCTGTGCTGAGCAAGGGCGTTGCCGGCAGCCACAAAATTCAGGGCATTGGCGCCGGGTTTGTTCCCAGCGTGCTGGATACTCAGGTTTATGATGAAATCATTCCCGTGGAGAACGAGGATGCCTTTGCGACCGGTAAGCTGATTGGCAAGAAAGAGGGCGTATTGGTAGGCATTTCTTCCGGTGCCGCCGTATGGGCTGCGATCCAACTGGCAAAGCGACCGGAAAATAAAGGCAAGACCATCGTTGCCCTGCTGCCTGATACCGGCGATCGCTATCTCTCAACACCGCTTTTTGCAGACTAAACGGAAGAAATGGGAAAGACTGCTCCGGGGGCAGCCTTCCTTGATGCAATAACAAAACGAATGGGAAAGGAACGATATTCGATGATTCCGACACCTGAAGAGGCGTGGAACTTGCTCTGTGAATATAATCAGGGAGAATTCCATAGGAAACACGGGCGCATCGTTGGAGACGTCCTGCGCTGGTACGCAATCAAGCTGGGGTATGAACAGGAGGCAGACTTTTGGGAGTCTGTCGGCATCCTCCACGATTTGGACTTTGAACAATGGCCGGATCAGCATTGCGCAAAAGAGCAGGAAATTTTACGGCAGCGAGAGGTTGATGAACGGCTGATTCACGCTGTGGTCAGCCACGGGTATATGCTGACTGTGGATGTTGAGCCGAAGCACGAGATGGAGAAGGTTCTCTATGCTGTGGATGAATTGACCGGTCTGATTGGCGCGGCGGCACTCATGCGTCCATCCAAGAGCGTCCGTGACATGGAAGTAAAATCCGTGAAGAAAAAGTACAAGGACAAGAAATTTGCCGCAGGCTGTTCCAGAGAAGTGATTGAACGCGGCGCTGCCATGCTGGGATGGGATTTGGACATGCTGATCGGTCAGACGATTCTGGCTATGCAGTCCAGCGAAGCTGTGGAGTAAGCTTCGGGAATATGCGGGGTCAAGCGTGGCTTTTATGGCATATTGATACATAAAGACGGAACGGAATGTCCCGCCAGACTGTAGACAAAAAGCTATTCTCCCCCGAAGGGGGAGAATAGCCCTTTCCGTAAATGAAAGAATAGCTGAATGTCTTGATTTTGCTATTCGAGCCAAGTTTGTTGATGTCAACAAGTTGACGGGACGGAATGTCCCGCAAATCAATCAGGCTCCCGGTACCGAGTGATCGGTGCAGGGAGCCTGATTCTTTTATGAATGTCAGAACAATTCCGCAATGAGCTTTGCGCACTTGTCGATGCCCAGCACGCCGCTGTCCAGCGTCAGATGATCATTCTGCGCGTAGCCCCACTTCATATCGGTGTAAACAGTGCGCCCACCAGCAGCGAAATGATGCACGGGATGGCATACTGCCGCATCAGCTTGCCTATGCGTTCCGTTCCTAAAAACTGATTTCCTGAATTCATCATGATGCCCTTCTTTCTTCCCCCAAATAAGAAATGCGTAAGCCCGTCAAACCCGGACTTACGCATTTCTGCTGCGCGATTTGCTTATGAAATGAAAAAGCGTGTGACGCTTCTGCAACCGGATTTACGCAGAAACGCCACACGCTGTATGCTGATTATAACGGACTCAGCAGAAAACTTCAAAGGACGATATCCACAAATTTTCGTGCTGTTCCGTCAAAGCACTTTTACAAAGGGAACAGGTTACTCAATCGCAATGGCAGTGCCGACAGGGGACTTCTTTACATCCTCCTTCGGAACCAGAACGGTCAATACGCCGGATTCGTACTTTGCCTTGATTTCCTCAGGCTTCACATCGCCGACATAGAAGCTGCGGGAGCAGGAGCCGACATAACGCTCCTGACGCAGAACACGACCCTTCTTGCTTTCTTTGTCCTGATCAAGCCCTTTCTCAGCGCTGATGGTCAGATAGCCATCTCTCAGATCGAGGCTGATTTCATCCTTCTTGAAGCCGGGCAGATCGACCGCCAGACGATAAGCCTTTGCGTCGTCGGTCTCGCGGATATCGGTCTTCATCAGGTTTCTGGCGTTCTTGCCAAACAGCGGATTGCGGGAACCAAAGAAGCTATTATCAAAGAGATCATCAAACATGTTTTCACCATATACAACAGGCAGCATAGTACATTCCTCCTATAATTCAGTTATCTATATGAAAAGCTATGCTTTGCAGGCGAACCTGCAAGCAGGCGCCGCTTACTTTTCTCGCGGGATACAGGCATACACCACGGAGCTGACGCCTTCCAGCAGGAACACAAGTCCGACTGTCACGCCAATCGCCGCAACGCTCACCCACGGATCCATCATGCAGATCAATCCGGCGGTGATCAGGATGATGCCGATGGCAAGAAGCCATCCCCATCCGCGAACACCCAGGGCACGCAAGTCAAACGCGCTGACGAACCGCGACACACCGGAGAACAGAAGCCACAGTGTGAACAGGAACGGCAGCGACATCATGGTGAACCACTGGTTGAACAGCAGAAACAAGGAGAGGATGACGGTCAATACGCCGTCAAGCAAAAGCCAGCCAGAGCCGAACATCAAGCCGCTCGTTGCTGCGAATACAACGATTTCCATAACGCCGGAAATCAGCATCAGGACACCGATCATCAAACCTGCGGTCATGGCGGCAATGTCCTGATTGCACAGGCAATAGACACCCAATACAATCAGAAGCACACCGGCTATGATATTTAAAACCTTCATAGATTTTGAAACCATTGTCATTTGCGCCTCACTTTCATGACCTTTCCTTGATTTCTGCGGATAGTATAGCCTTTTTCACTTGAAACGAAAAGGGTTCGACAGTATAATAAAGAAAAAGCTGATTGTGTTTTCAGCACAAATGAAAAGGAGATGAAACGGTGGAGAATATAAAACAGAACAAATATAGCGCAGAAGAATTGCTGGCGGAGTTCTTTGCACAGGATGACTTGAAAAGCCTTGCCGCAGACGCCGGGGCGCTGCTGGAATGTCCGCTGCTTGTGCTGGATGACACGTTTCATGTGGTCGCGTATTACCGACCGCTTGGGTTTTCTGATCCGCTTTTTCAGGCGTCCGTCAGCCGCGGCGAAATCACCTATGAAGCCGGCGCCATTATCAGCCGAAGCGAAGCGTTGACGGCGGGAGCGGCAGACTATGTCAAACTGGAAGAAAGTGCATATCGGCGCCGCTTTGTGCCGCTGATCAGTTCCGGCGTTCGACTCGGCTTCCTGATTTGTGTGGACACGGATGGACATCTGCAAAAAATCCCGCAGGAAACGTGGAATACGGTCGAACAGGTTTTGGCGAAGCAGGTGTTTATCGAAACCAGCCGACAGGATAAGCCTTTTGAAACGGCGGAAGATGTTTTAATGCATCTTTTGGATGGCGGTTTTTCTTCCGCATTATATTTCCAGCTGCAAGCTGCCGGCACATACCTCGCCGATTTCCATCCTACGGGCTTTGCGCTGATTGATCTGACTGCTTACCGCAACGAATATATCGGGAAACGGCATCTGAAGGATGAACTGGACGCAAGATTTCCGAAATCCCATTCTTTTCTGTATCGGGGAGACGTATTTTTGTTTCTGCACGGGAAGGAGGATTTCAAGGACTTTTCCGCATTGGCGAAGGAATTTGGGCTAAAGTTCGTTTTATCGGATGATCTCGACGATTTGTTCAAGCTGCCGTCGCTTTACCGCACGGCGCACGAGGCGCTGGAGCTGATGACAGACCCTCGTTTTCACAGCGGGAATGTCTGTACGGTATCCCAGCTCAGAATGCCTTTGCTGCTGAAAAATGTTGAGGGACGCGACGACCTGATTGCCAAGGAAATCTGGGGGCTGGCGACGCACGACAGAAAGAAGGATACGCAGTATTGCGAAACGCTTTATCACTACCTGACCTGCTGCCGTTCGCTTAAAAGGACTTGCGATGCGCTGTTCACCCATCGCAATACGGTGCTTTACAGAATCCGCAGGATGCAGGAGGATTTTAACATCCCGCTGGATGAGCCTGCCGTACACGCGGATCTGCTTCTCGGGGTTTCGCTGATTTTGTTTGAAGAAAAAGGCCCGGATTTCTTTCTGCATCCCCTTGAACCAAGCGAAAATGAGGAATAACGGACAGAACTGTTCCAGCCGCATAGGAGAAAGTGGGCGGACGATGCCACCCAAACGGCGGTATGGGCGGTTTACAGGTTCACCCGTGTGAATACCGTTGCGCCTTTCGGAACGTTCAGAACAAAAATCAGAAAATGGAAAAAAGCGGCGCTGTAAATTCTGACCGAATCGATTGAGAGCAGCAGAGGGAGCAAAATGAAAAAAATCATCGTAATCGGCTGTCCCGGAAGCGGCAAAAGCACGCTTTCAAAAGAACTGCATCGCAAAACAGGCATCCCGCTTTATCACCTCGATCTGTTGAATTGGAATGCGGATCGAACGACGGTGGAAAAACCCGTATTTCTGGAACGCTTATCGAGTGTGCTTGAGAAAGACGAGTGGATTATTGACGGAAACTACGGCTCCACAATGGAATGGAGAATGCGGGCATGCGATACCGTGATATTCTTGGATTATCCGCTTGAGCTGTGTTTGGAAGGCATTTCAAAACGACTTGGCAAACCACGCAGCGATATGCCATGGACAGAGCCGGAAGAATACGACGAGGAATTTATCGAGTTCATTAAAAACTATCATTCGCAGAGCAGACCGCAGGTCATGAAGCTGCTTGAAAAGTATTCATACAAGAATACGATCATATTCAAAACCAGAAACGAGGCAGATCGGTTTTTGTCGCAGCTATAAGACTGCGTTCCGTTTTTTGACGCATTGAAAATTTTGGAAATTCGCCCGCGTGACCAAGGCTCCCGCACTTTGTGCAAGCCGGATTCAATGAAAGGTTAAGGAAGGTTTTTCTATGCAGAGGGAAGAAATTGTTAATAGGTATTTTCAGGCGTGGCTTGATCAAGACATCGAGCCGTTAGGAAGCATCTTTTCCGATGACGTTGTATACAGCGAATGTTACGGACCCGAGTATCACGGATTGTCCCAAATCCTGAAGTGGTTTACGGATTGGAATAAGAGCGGCAGAGTTTTGAAATGGGATATTAAAAACTTCATTCATCAAGGAAGGTTTACCGTTGCCGAATGGTATTTTGAGTGCGATTATAACCATGAAATCGGCGGGTTTGACGGCGTATCGATCATTGAATTCAACGACAATATGAAAATCACGAATCTAAAAGAATTTCAATCGAAGGCTGAACACCATTATCCCTATTCGTAAAGCGTTCATGCCGGTCGTTGACGGCGTTGCCGGAATTTTGGACATGATAAAACCTCCTATTGCAGCCTTTACGGATTTGCAATAGGAGGTTTATGATTTCGTTGTCGTTTTGCCGGAATACAGCCTGCTTCAAACAGAGGCTGCCTGTTCAGGCATTAGCCCAGCGGACGGACCTCGGTGACCTCGAAGAACATCGCGCCCGGGCGAGCGTTCTTGGAGAGCTCCTCGACGACGGACTCATCCGTCACAGACTGGAAGAGGATACGCGCACCGGAAACGGCGAAGGGCTTCGCGCCTTCTTCGTTGGACGGGGTGGCGGCGTACACGGCAACACCCTGACCATTCTCGGTCAGGTTCGCCTTGGACTGGTTCTCGGCGAGACCGAGCTGGAGATAGTACTGATCGTTGAGCTTGGTCATGCCGAAGATGAAGTAAGCGGCGTTGGGGGAGCCGTCCGGATTGGTGGTGGACACGAGGTAGAAGCCGGCGGTGGAGTTGATGGCGTTCATCAGGTCATCACCGGTCAGCGCGTAGTCCGCATAGAAGTTCGCGACGGAAGCGGAAGAAACGGCGTCCTCAGCGAGGGCGAGCGTGGGCAGGCAGAAAGCAGCTGCCAGCATCAGCGGGATAAAACGCTTTTTCATTGAAAAATCATCCTTTCAGAACGAAATATGTCTACCCCAGTGTATACGATTGATGTGAAATTGTCAAGCATTCATAGGGCGTATTTTTCGTCATACCCTGACAGGATAGCGCTTGATTGACCGAATGCAGATGAAAACGGAATATCGTTGAAAGTTAAAAAACTTTGCCGTATAATGAACCACATGTTGAAAAACAAACGGTATGGGAGATGAAGACCGATGAAGAAAAAGAAAAAATGGCTGAAATGGGTCATCATTCTGGCGATTGCGGCGGTTTTTGCCGCATGGCTGATGCTGTTTTCAAAGGGAACGCAGTCCGCGGTATATACCGAGGTTCAGGCGGTAACGGGCGATTTGGAAACCTATTACAATTTTGACGGGCTGGTCAAAGCGAAGCGCACGCAGACCATCACCAGTGCGCAGGCAGGAACCGTGCGCACGGTCTACGTCAGGCAGAATGAGCAGGTCAAAAAAGGCGCAAAGCTCTATCGGCTGGACGACGGTGAAACCGTTCAGGCGGATATGGCGGGCGAGGTGACCGGACTGTATATCGAGGAAGGAAGCGTCGTGTCCGCAGGCGAAACGACCGCGCAGATTATCGACATGAGCAGCCTTGAGGTTGAGCTGAAGGTCGATGAATATGACGTGGCGGCGGTAACGCCCGGCGTGCCGGTGCAGATTTCTGTTTTGGCGACAGGCGGGCAGTTCACCGGAAGCGTGACCGCGTTGGACAAGAACGGAACGGCTTCCGGCGATCTTTCCTATTATACGGCGGCGGTCGCGCTGGAGAGCGGCGAGGACGTATACCCCGGCATGCAGATCAGCGCGAAGATTCTGCGCGAGAAGGCGGAGAATGCGGTGCTGCTGCGTCAGGACGCGATTCAGTTTGATGATTACAACAAGCCGTATGTCTATATGCGCGGCGCGGACGGCAAGGAGGTCGTGAAGGTCGGCGTCAGCGTCGGCGCGAGCGACGGAATCTATTGCGAAATTACGGACGGGCTGAAGACGGGCGATACGGTGCTTAAACCCAGCGGCATGAGCATGGCAGAGCTGATGCAGCAGATGCAGGCGCAGAGCCATTAAATGGGGGCAGCCATGAGCAGCAACGATTTTTTCAAAATGAAAAACATCGTCAAGCAGTATGTGGTCGGAGAAGAAGTGCAGACGATTCTCAAGGGCATTGATTTGGAAATCCGAGAGGGAGAGTTTCTTTCCATCCTCGGTCCTTCCGGCAGCGGCAAATCCACGCTGATGAATATCATCGGCTGTCTGGATACGCCGACCTCCGGCGAATACATTCTGCATGGGCGCACGATACGCGACCTTGACGAAAAACAGCTTGCGCATATCCGCAGCAAGGAAATCGGGTTCATCTTTCAGCAGTTTCAGCTTCTGCCCCGACTGGATGCGCTCAAAAATGTTGAGCTTCCGCTGATTTACGCGGGCGTTTCGCCCAAAGAGCGAACCGAGCGTGCGCAGGAGATGCTCGTGCGTGTCGGGCTGAAGGACAGGATGCACCATTATCAGAATCAGCTTTCCGGCGGACAGCAGCAGCGCGTGGCGATTGCCCGTGCGCTGGCGACCAACCCGACGCTCCTGCTGGCGGATGAGCCGACCGGTGCGCTCGACCAGGCGACGGGCGAGCAGGTCATGCAGCTCTTCCGCGAGCTGAACGACGAGGGCAGGACAATCATCATGATTACCCACGACCTCAAAATCGCACGCCATGCCAGCCGCATCGTCAACATTCTGGACGGCGTGCTTTCCGAGGGGGTGAGCGTCTATGATTAAGCGAAAGTGGGACATGTTCGCTGAAAGCGTCAGCATGTCCATTTCCAACATCAAGGGCAATAAAATGCGCACCTTCCTGACGACGCTGGGCATCATCATCGGCGTCGCCGCCATCATCGCGCTGATGACGGTCGTACAAGGCGCAACGGACACCATGAACGCGCAGTTTGACGCGATGGGTTTGGGAACGCTGCGCGTTTCCGTGATGGGTACGGCAATCAAGCACGGACTCAATGACGACGATTTGCAGGCAATTTTAAGCTGTGAACATGTCGCGGGCATTTCGCCGTCGCTGAGCGCGACGGTGACGGCGAAGCATGGCGACACATGGTCGGACGCCGTCAGCGTGAACGGCAACAATGACGAGTATTTTCGTCATAATCCCAAGCTGCTCGGGCGGGGCAGAGCGATTGACGCCATCGACGTGGCGCAGAACGCACGCGTCTGCCTGATGGACGGCAGCGCGGCGAGGACACTCTTCTTCGGAGAAGACCCGATGGGGCAGACGCTCTATCTGGACGGGCTTGAATACACGGTCGTCGGCATGATTAACGAGGACGAAAACGCAAGCTTGTATTCTCAGATCCTGATGGGCGGCGATACGGACGGAACGGTCTATGTGCCGTATACCTCTGCCAAGAAGATGCTCGGAACCTCTACGGTCAGCGCGGTCGAGGTCTATGTGACCGATCCGGACGACACGGACGACGCGGTGGATGAGCTGAAAGCCGCGCTCGACGAGATATTCAACAAGAAGGACAAGACCTATACCGTCATCAACATGAAATCCATGACGGACGCGATGAACCTGATGACCTCGATGATGACCTCTCTGTTGGTCGGCATTGCGTCGATTGCGCTGGTTGTCGGCGGCATCGGCATCATGAACATGATGCTCGTTACCGTTACGGAGCGCACGACGGAAATCGGTCTGCGCAAAGCCCTCGGTGCAGAACCGGGTCAGATTCAGATGCAGTTTCTGATTGAAGCGATTATTCTCTCGCTGCTCGGCGGCGTAATCGGCGTCGTTGTGGGGTTGAGCGTATCGCTGGCGATCTGCATGAACACGGATATCACGTTTACGCTCAACACGTTTGCAATTTGGCTGGGCGTAAGCTTTTCCGCTGCGGTCGGCATCATTTTCGGCTGGGCTCCGGCACGCAAGGCGAGCAGGCTGAATCCGATTGACGCGTTGAGAAGCATGTAACACAGAAGGGAAGTGGCTTTTATGAAGAAGATGGGCATCGTGCTGCTGGCGGCGCTGGCGGTGCTGAGCATGGGAACGGCGGCTGCGGAAGGCGTCAAAATCGACGGCAGCATCAAAACGGGCGAAACCAAGACCATCCTTGCGCCGTACAGCGGGTTGGTCGGCGACTATACCGCGCAGGTCGGGGACGAGGCATCGGCAGGCGACGCGCTTTTCGCATTGAAGGCGCAGAAAGTCTATGCTGATTTTGACGGTACGGTGACCGCCGTGTTCGCACAGGGCGGCGACAACGCCTCTTCCGTCAGCGAACGTTACGGTGCACTGGCGTATATCGAAGAGGACGTGCTGTACCGTGCGGAATGCAGCACGGCGAACAGCGAAGGCGGCAACGAAAACAAGCTTGTCCACGTCGGCGAAACGGTCTACATCCGTTCGGCCGGCGACAGCGACCGCGTTGGCGAAGCACGCGTTATCGGCGTAAGCGGCAAGAACTATACGCTGGAGGTGACGAAGCAGGACGATATCCGCGTCGGAGAGAACATCAAGGTCTATCGCAATGATCATTATTACGGCTCCAGCTGTATCGGAAGCGGCAAGGTGGAGCGCGTGGATCCGCAGGCGGTTAGCGCGGAAGGATATGTGCTTTCGACCTCCGTTGAGGAGGGACAGCATGTCAGCCGCGGCGATGTGCTGTTTGATATCGTGCCGGATGCGCTGGACGATATGGAGGGCGGCGACGGTCATGTCTATATGCAGGAGGACGGCATTTTGCTGAGCGTGACGGCGGAAAGCGGAACGCAGGCGGCAAAGGATACCGTGCTGGCGACGTACTGCCCGAAGGGCGCCATGCGGCTGATCTGCTCGGTGGATGAGCAGGATATTGCGGAGATACAGGTCGGCGACGTGATGACGGTGACGCTGGATGCTTATGAGGATAAGCCCCTGCGCGGAGTCGTGACCAATATCGCTGCGGCGGGCGAGGACGGCGGCGCATTTTATGACGTGACGCTTGAACTGGAAGAAAATGACATCATGCGTATCGGAATGAGCGCATCGGCGGAAAAATAATGCGGTTTCAGATGCGGCAAGGCGTCAGCTATGCCGTCATCTGCGAGAAAGACGGGGCTGTCAAGCTAACAGCACCGATATTTCAAGAATAAAACGAAGTATTTGCGCCCGAAGGTTTCCAAAGGGGTTTTCGGTTGTTGCT
>Ga0129311_1000533_pt1 | contig 32968 bp, 20 predicted proteins | sample Go1ome_FD_94435 | JGI IMG/M metagenome (GOLD analysis project Ga0129311, IMG submission 94435) | Western lowland gorrila individual fecal microbial communities from Wisconsin, USA - Go1022B metagenome | ecosystem: Host-associated > Mammals > Digestive system > Large intestine > Fecal | place...
AACTATATCTTCCCCATTACAAGCTGCTCTTACACAATCAGGAATAATCCTATCACTTGCAAAGTCACCACCGCCAATTACATTTCCAGCTCTTGCCGTTGAAACAGCCACATTCATCTCATTAAAAAACGAATTAATATAACTATGAGTAACTAATTCTGAGCATGACTTACTGTTGGAGTATGGATCATATCCGTCTAGTGGTTCATTCTCACGATATCCCCATTCCCATTCTCTATTCTCATATACCTTATCAGTCGTAACGTTAAGGAATGATTTTACGCAAGGATTAAGTCTTACACACTCACATATATTAACAGTACCCATGACATTGGTTTCATAAGTATATACAGGATTCTTATAAGACTCCCTCACAATCGGCTGTGCTGCTAAATGAAATACTATCTCCGGCTGAGCTTCTGAAAAAACCTTCTTCATAAATTCAAGGTCACGGACATCTCCTATAACGGATTTAATGTCACTTTCCACCCCACTAATTGTAAAAAGATTAGGTTCTGTAGGTGGCTGCATAGAAAAACCGGTCACAACAGCCCCGGCTTCTGTAAGTATCTTACAGAGCCAGGATCCCTTAAAACCTGTATGACCGGTAACTAATACCTTTTTATCTTTATAAAAGTCCAACATATCAACATATAATCAGTTTAAACTGATTTCCTTCCCTTCGGTTATAATATTCTACCATTTCTTCCAAGGAGCGTTTCCACTCTTCCATAAATGTTCCAGTATATCTCTTTCCCTTTTATTATCCATACACTGCCAATAACCTCTGTGTGGATATGACATAAGTTGTCCTTCTGCTGCTAGTCGTTCGAGAGGCCTTTTCTCAAACACCGTATCATCACCTTCAATATAATTAAATATCTCTGGTTCTAACACCATATATCCTGCATTTATAGGTGTGCCATCATTAATATTCTTCTCTCTAAATGAACGCACACTATTATCCTCTTCAATATTAAGTACTCCTTTTTCCTGTTCAAGCATAACTGATGTAAGTGTAGCAATCCTGCCATGAGCCTTATGGAAACCTACAAGCTCTGTGATATTAACATCACACACGCCATCACCATATGTCATAAGAAATGGTTCATCACCAATATAATTTTGCACGCGTTTAATCCTTCCACCCGTCATGGTATTCAAACCCGTATCAACCACCGTAACCCTCCAAGGTTCGGAATATTGGTTATGTACAATTATCTTATTACCTTCTGTAAAGTCGAAAGTAATATCTGACATATGAAGGACATAATCTGCAAACCACTCCTTTATTATATGTTGCTTATACCCAGCACATATAATAAATTCATTATATCCGTAAAACGAATATTCCTTCATAATATGCCATAATATTGGCATTTCTCCTATTTCAATCATAGGCTTGGGTTTAAACTCTGATTCTTCAGAGAATCTTGTTCCCAGTCCCCCAGCTAATATAACAACCTTCATCCTATGTTTCCTCATATTTTCTTTACATATACTTAATCCATTTTACATTCTTATCCATATAACATTATGTATATATTATATACAAATGTGTATATTTGTCAAATGTTACTCACCACCAAAAGTATGTATTATAAAATAATTCATTTTTGTATCATAATTGTTTCTTTTAAACACAAAAAATAATATTACAATAAATATCATCGTTGATATCACGGATATTACTCCACCATATAAGTATTCTTTAGCATAATATTTTAATTCAATTCTATATGTGCCAATGCCATAATCTGACAGATTAATGCCAATCAAACCACCATTTATATTAGTAATATTCTGCTCAACACCATTTACATATGCATGCCAATCTGTATCATAAATTACTGGAGCACATAACATTGCATCATCAGTGTATGGGTTATCAATGTATAATGTTATTTTATTTTTCTCCATCACCGTATCATAAACCGAACTTTTTTTCAATTTTGTCAGTCCTATATTGGTATCTATATTATCTATATCTGCCAACATATAGTTACTGTTATCATCTGTAATATAATAATATTCACTAAACGCTTTGATTTTATCCTCATTACTAAGTGTATCATATTGTTGTTTTGATATTCTATTATTATAAATGTAGCCAAATCCTAATGCATCCTTATTATAATACAAATTCTTGTCATTATATGAATATATTAATTTATAATCGCCTGATAGTTTATCACCAACAGTGGTAATTATATACTTAACACCCAACAAGGTGTTAAGCATATTGGATTCTGTACCTATATTTACGCAGTGAATTTTCCCATTTATCAACGGATACCCTAATGATTGGTAATAATTTATTAAATTATTTGAATTTGTAGGATTATAAATACTTAACCCATTATATCCCTGCACCATACCGTCATTATAAAACACAGATATATATGTTTTATTTATTCTATAGATTGAATTGTCATCTGAAATATAATCAAGCAGAATATCAGTCCCATCATTATATAATTCATTTTTTAGCATCTCCCTTGTAACAATATCTCTATCATTTACAGATGCATAATTATTAAGTACCATCTCTAATACAACGATAGTGAGCAATACACCATGTGCAATATTTCTGTTTGACTTGTTAAGGGCAATGTATAGTAAAACAATATAGCAAACGCAACATAAAAAAGTTATAATAAAAGGAGTACGCTTTACATCTGCAATTCCACATCTATCTCCATATAATAATATTGTAAAGCAAATCGTATAAACCACTATAGTTATTAAAAAATCGCATATTTTTATTTTGATTATGTTTTTCATCAGACAGTCAAGACTATAACCTATGCATATTACCATCAATAATATTAACATATATGTCCACCTGGGTTTTCGAGAATCCAAATTTAATATATATGATACCATAGGACATGCAAGTGCAAAAATACTAATAAAAAACAATATCATCACTTGTTTATAGTATTTTCTATTCCTAATCAATATCAAAGCACACGGAACAAACAATGCTGAGCATGCAAGCATAGGAGCCTCATAATAATTATAATAGCCAGTATAATTGTTACCTGTATCAAAAATATCATTTGATATACAACGTCCTATAGCCGAAAAAATATACTGAACGTCATGAAATATCATGCCTGCTTTTTGCTCTTGAACCTGTGTTCTCGCACTAACTAAAAAGGTTCTAAGAGATGGTACTAACCCTACAGCTCCAATTCCCGCTGATATTATACCTATACATAGTAATTTTGCCAGTAATGACACACATTTTTTTATTGTGTGCTTATTTATTATGCAATATCCCAAGATATACAATGCTGCAAACAACCCACTCATATAAAAGAAATAATAATAACTCATTGCAAGTATGGAAAATGGTACTATTATAAATATTCCTTTTTTATATCCTCTAATCAAGCATTGCAAAAAATACATAACAAGAGTAAAATACGTTATTCCAACAGAGAAACCATGTTGTCCCCACAAAACCATATATCCGCTATATGTCCATATTAATGAACATATTATCGAAACTGTATCTGTTTTAAATAGTAGCTTAAAAAATAGAAATGCAAAAAATGCTGTTACAACATATTCTAAAAACAAAGAAACAATATTAGCTGTAACTATATCGTGTACAAATATCTGTATCCAATTAAACGGTTGTAGCATATCAAACCATTTACCTGGTAAATATCCACCAAATCCATAGTTTAATGTATATCCACCATTAATTTTACTTTTTAAAAAGAGATTAGGATATGTCAAAAATACTGTATCACAGCCTATATCAACAAACATATTAGTGCCGTCACCAAATATTGTTCTATGATACAAAACGCAAAATATAAATGTGACACATGCAAGTAATATTATATAGTTTCGAATTTTTATATGATTATTGTTCATAAAAATTATCTCCTATATGTATCCTCTCCCCTAATTATAAACTACTACCTTAGTTCCTCTTGGCACATTATCATATATCCACTTTGCATTCTCTATCTTAAGTCTTACACATCCATGCGACAATGCCATACCAACTCTTCCATCTATAACAGCTCCCTCTTTCTTCTGGCTATATAGAACGGAATGGAACAAATAGCCCCCATAAAACTGTGTATAATAATAACATCTTGCACCATCTGAATCAAAATAATATCCCTTATTAGCTACTGTAAACTCGCCTCTGACTGTTGGTGTACTTGCCTTTCCATCAGCACAGTCCCAATAATAATTAAGCTGCCAATTTCCCTGATAGCCTGTAAAGACACCAACCTTATGTGTCGCACAATTTACCATTAATAAATAATTTGTGGCACTCGCATACGAATTAGCAAGATTGCACATCTGTTCTTCTTCTGTATATATTCTTGTCGCGACCAAACCTTCTGTATGAGATTTTATTGTTCCATCCCTCAGCTTCGCATCTACGCTAATCCAATAATATCCTTCACTAGGAGGAGTCCAGTTTACTTTAAGAGTGTTTGACCAATCTGTTATGCTGTACCATGAACCATTTGCAGCGTTATAATATTGCCAACGATACTGTATTCCAACATCATTTGTATCTGCATTAAGTGTAAATGTGTAATCAAGACCTCTTGTATGCTCAGTGGAAAGTCCATTTAAATTTACATATGGCCTGTCAATTCTTAATTCCTTAAAGCTCTGCTCTATTCTATTGCCCTTTTTATCATAAATCTCATAGCACAACAGATACTGACCTTCCTGTTCAGGTACCCATAATGCATTGTTTCCATCCTGAAACAAAGGCTTCCAATATGTTCCGTCAAACACCAGATATCTCTGTCTTCCAACACTTAATGTAGAATCTGAATATGTACCACCCATAACCACACATTCATTCACATATCCGCTTGTACAGCTCTGTATAAAAGATGTTATACGTGGAGCATCCACATGGCATACAAGCAACTTACTATGTATAACTCCGTCTCCGCCTTTAGCCTGCACATACAAAAAATAATCACCAGCATGTGACGGATTCCATTGTCCGGCACTTTGAGCATCCCAATCTCTTATTGTTGACCACGCTCCATTAGATACATCATATACCTGCCATCTAAACATAAGCTCTGTATCATTAGTATTATATGCCACATTATATGTACACTTATCACTTCCACACTCAAATGATATTTCACCAAGTGAAGTTACACAGCCTGCAAAATGGTGAAGCTTAGCATAGCTTGCCACTACTTGTCCATTTACCATTGCTTCTACATATAAATAGTAATCCCCAATATGTGATGGGGTCCAGAAAACACATGTTGCTGTATCCCAATCGTGGAATATCGTCCATGAGCCTGTAGAAAAATCATACACCTGCCAGCGATAAGATACATTCTCGTTCTTATTTTGATTTACACCTACTATCGTGTATCTGCCCATGTCCATAGTCTGAATATCATCTATAACTATGTTTGGAGCATAGACAGACATCTCCTCTGCTTCTGCCTGCACAACTGCATCAGGCATAGCATCTGTCTGACTTGCTATTATTTCCTCTTCATTTGCTTGTCGCGAAATTTCCTTAGCCTTGACATTTGTTGTGCCAAATACCATTACTATGCACAACATCAGGCATAAGATATTAACAATCTTCTTTCTCATAGTTTTTCCCCTCTCACCTAGTTTTCAAACATTGAATAGGTTGTAATACCCATTTCGCCATGAATATAAATAACGCAATCATATTCATACTGATTAATGGCATCTATTATCGGATTCCCCTCACCCTGTCCATAAAACCTTGGATCTACAACTGTAATATTACTGCACTGCAATGACAAATACGATATAGTCCGGTAGCTGAAGGAATCACATATTATCATAAGGTTAGGTCCATCAGAATCCAAATTATTAATATTATAATATGGCACTCCATAACGGAGATAATTCGTTACCAAGTAAGTGCCATTATCATATATACCATTCTGCATTCCTCTCATAATTACATCTTCATATCTTCCTGTTTCATCATAGCCAGAACAGAAATTTTTTATATCATACTGTGGCTGTTCATTAGGAATGTATTCTTCAAATACATCCGTTCCAACAAAATACTTACCAAGAGATTTGATGAGATTACCCTCAAACTCATGTTCAAGTTTTATAAATCGGGAGTCATTCTCCTGAATAAGTCCCGTTATTTCAACTCCAAATTCCTCATCTAACTTCTCAGCAATTTTGTTAGCAACCCATATCTCACCTTTGGTTGTAGGATGTATATCTGTTTTAAAATAGAACTCCTCAAACGAAGGAGCGCCATCACCTTCAAGCAAATCATTGCCCACAACAGCAGATATCCCCATATCCTTAATACATTCTGCATAACGTAAAAAATTATCTTGTGTATTATTCAGTTCCATAGAAACTGAGCTATCATAGCTCTCACGCACAGGCATTTGTACATATAATAGCGGTATATCCTTTTCATCAAGAATTTGTTTTAAGGCAGACATTTCACTTATAAACATATCTGAAAATGCTACCCTTCCAGTGGCATTCATCATATCATCGTTTTCTCTGATAAATTCCACATTTCCAAGAATTCTTCTCTGCATTGCTTTTTGCACAATTCCATAGCCTTCGATGAACTTGCTTCGTTTAACAAAATTCTGACGATAGTCATTCTCGATGTTATTAGTTAAATCTGTTTTATAATCCTGATTGCTTCTATAATTATTTAAAATAACAGGTGCAATTCTACGCATATTGTATATACCGGCTCCAAAAATGGCAATCAAAAACAGCAATGAAATTATATATGAACTTTTTTTCATATCATACAACTCCTTAAAAATTAAAGTATATAAACGGATTGTAACTGCTGTTCACCATGTAGCATATATCAACAAGGAATAATCCCATATACACGACCACATGAACGATATCATATAATATGTTATACCTTGAATCGCGTATATGTGCTGCTAATTTTTTCATAATAGGCGTTGCCATAACAACACCTAAAATTAACAATAACCACATATCCTTAAGCAAAAACAAAGCCAAAGTATCAATGCCTTTACAACCAACTGCAAACATATGGCTCATATAAAGCTTAGCCTGTTGCAACGAATCTGCTCTAAATATTACCCAACCAAATATTACACAGATAATAGTGAATATCTGATATATAATTTTGCCAGGAAGTTTTTTCAGCCTTTGAGGAAGCTCTGTCAGCTTCTCAAATGTAAGGACAACAAAATATCCTATTCCCCATAATATAAATGTCCAGTTGGCACCATGCCATATTCCGGTAAGGCTCCATACGACAAACAGATTAAAAACCAGTCTCGCCTTTGTCTTTACTCTTGAGCCCCCCAATGGAATATAAACGTAATCCCTGAACCAGCTGCTTAATGATATGTGCCAACGTCTCCAAAATTCAGAAACACTTCTTGATATGTACGGATAATCAAAGTTCTCCACAAACTTAAAGCCAAACATTCTTCCCAATCCTATAGCCATATCTGAATATCCGGAAAAATCATAATAAATTTGCAACGTATAACATATTGCACCTATCCATGCACTTCCAAAGGATAACGAAGGAACTCTTTGGAACAGAAAATCAACGATTGATGCAAATGAGTTGGCAAAAAATATCTTTTTTGTAAGTCCAACTATAAATCTCTCTACTCCATAAGAGAAGTCTGCAAAAGTCTCCCTTCTATTGCGTATCTCCTCAGCAATTGTCTGGTATCTCACTATAGGTCCAGCAATCAGCTGAGGGAAAAACGCAATATAAAGGGCAACATTTAAAGGATTTTTCTGAGCTTCTCCTCTTTCCTTATATACATCTATAACATATGAAATTGCCTGAAACGTGTAAAATGATATTCCTATAGGTAAGGCAATCGTTCCAAACGAAGGTTTTATGCCTAATATGCTACACGCAAATCCCAAATACTTATATACAAATAAAACGCCTATATTAGTAATAACCATCAATGCAAGGATTACCCTTACAGCCGACTTTTTATCACGATATTTATCCACAAGCAAGCCAAATATATAATTGAATATTATTGATGCAATCATCAATAATACATTCTTAGGCTCTCCCCATGCATAAAACATCAGGCTCACTATAACAAGCCATATATTCTGTAATATACGCCATCTATGTAATATGTAATATCCTGCCAACGTTACCGGCAGAAAAGCAAATATAAATATAGGACTTGAAAAAACCATATAGCACCAAAATCTCCTGTTTTATTATTTCATCTTATAATTCTAATATGCATTCACAAAACCATAGCACATCTCATCTATCAGTGTTCCACTTGCATCATATACACGGAATAATGTCCAATAATATCCGTACTGTGGCTGCCATACAGTCCACAGACAGTTCTCCGGTACTGTACATCTTCCTGTTGTATATACCCATGCATCTTTTCCCTGAGAATATAATGTACAGTCAAGAATCAACATCTCGTAGCTATATGCCTGTCCCGGATTGTCATAGCTCTCAAGTCCTATAAGATATCCTCCACCGGCACCTGTGTATGGCATCTGGCATATACCCTTAATTACAGGATGGCATCCATATGAGAAGGATTCTGATACTATAGTAGAATCATCACCTGTTTTTCGTGCCTTTGCAACTATGAGATATTCACCATATTTGTTAGCACGCGCCCAAAAACCTTGTGCTCCCGAATCCCAGTCCTGTAGCAAAATCCACGAATTGCCATTGTCAGCACTAGCATACCAGCTATACTCTATATCTGCACCTTCCGGTGCATTTGTATTCATATACGCTACAAATCCATAAACAGGATCATTATCAACTACATCTATGCCTCTGGATTCCAATGTATAGTTCGACTTATAGCTATTCAAATCTGTAATTACATCTACAGATACATATTGGTCAGCTGGCTGTGAAAAAGTCGACGGTGTATTACAACCAAAAAGCTGCACCCAGTAATATGTACCATCCTTATAGAAGCAACCCACCCCTATTGATGTATAGTCGACAGTAAGGATATTTTCCCTATGCCCTGTGGAATTCATCCAAGCTTTCATAACATCTTCAGGAGAACCATATCCAAGTGCTATATTTTCTCCATATGCCTTATAAGATGCTGTATCCCAACTCTGACCACTTGGTCTTGTATGTGAAAACTTAATGGTGATTTCTGCTGCTCTTAACATTGCTGCATCAAGCAGGTCCTTATCCATAGTTAGTGGATTGAGACCATTCTCAGCTCTTCGCTGATTAACAATATTTAATACCTGATATGCATATGTGTAGCTATTCGTTCCCTGTACTGTTACACATCCCGGTGCTGCCGCTACTTCAAGAGAATCCTCTGAAAACTCTGAAATTGCATCTGTGTCTGTAGAATTCTGTTCTATAGAACATGCATCGCCTATATCCTCATTCTGGACAATTTCTACATCCCATCCATCTGCCTCAGCAGCCTTGACATTACCAGCATTACCCATTGGTGAAATAAGTCCTATGCCCATAAGAACACTAAGACTAAATGCTACTACCTTTTTTCTAATTCTTCTCATAAACAAACCCTCCCTTTGTTATTTTAATTATATGGTTCCTTTAACATCTTCACAATCTTAGCATGGCAGTTATACAATATGTATGTTGCTAACGCAACCATAATGCATACATATCCAAATAACAGATAACTTTGTCCTACACTTATTGTATATATATATTTATCCTTGAAATAACCATATATATCACCATATGATGCATAATAAAGCATGCATATGAATATTTACTTATCTTTCTACATACACTTTTAAACCATTTTGCCTTTATAAAATCAGCTATCCAAACTAATAATATAAATGAACATATACCTATATATGTTGTCTGAAATATACTGTTGAATTCAGGCTTAATAATGGAATTAAGCAAAATAATCGCACCTGTCGGTATTACCCATTTCCAATCTACTTTCTTAATATACTTCATGAAGTACATTCCAAACAGAAATTCAGGCAATCTGGAAAACAGTAATACATTTCTATTAATTGTACATACGGATAAAATATACATAGCTATTGCAATAACTACCAAAATTACTGGATGTTTATTTATCATCAGGCGTAATAACGGGAATACTATGTATATTATTATAATTAGTCCCAAAAACCAGTCCGCTACATAATCAAATGTCGGTACAGAGAAGTTTTTAATCCATGTATCTATTCCAAGAAGTGAATATATTATATTACGCAGTGGAACTCCCTGTTTAATGCACCCATTTTGATAATAGTTATATAAAAAAGCAAATATATATGCCATCCAAAACATCGGAAATATATTCAGGAATCTTTTTTTATAGAACTTTAATGTATCACATTTTTCACTATATACATACATCAAGGATGCTCCTGATATTATAAGAAATAACGAAACCCCAAAATCACCTATGTATATATTTGCAACTTTCATTGTTATTACTGCTTTCTCCGGTGTAGGAGGGTAAACATTATAATGTGTAACCACAATCACTAGCGTTGCAAAAGCCCTTATAAAATCAAGCCAAAATAATCTTTCCTTATTCATATATACTCCTTAGCATATGTTTTCAAATGGATAGCATTCTTCATCTATTAGATTTCCCTGTTCATCATATACTCTAAACAAGGTCCAGTAATATCCATACTGTGGCTGCCATACAGCCCAAAAGGCTTTGTCAGGGACTTTACACTTGCCGGTAGTCCATACCCATGCATCCTTCCCCTGTGCAAGCAATGTACAGTCAAGCACAAGAAGTTCATATCGATATGACTGATTAGGATTATCATATGACTCAACGCCTATAAGATATCCTCCGCCTTCACCTGTATATGGCATCTGGCACTTGCCCTTTATGGCTTTATGGTAATTAATTCCAACGCTTGCCTGAACCATAGTCGAATCATCACCAGATAGCTTTGCCTGACATACAACTATGTAGTTCGCAGATTTATCAGGCGTCCAGCTAAGCCATTCATATCCCCTTTGCCAGCCGGATACCTCAAACCACTGCTCATCAGCCTCGTTGCATGCAATCCACCTATATTCAATATTAGATTTATCCGTATAATTAGTTACCATTCCGGCTAATATCCTACTGCTTGAAACCTCTGAGACATATATTCCCTTGGAAACAAGCTTAGCAGTATATGTACTATCTACATAATAATTGGTATCTACGCACTGTGAACTCTCACCAATATGTCTCTGATATAACGCAGCCGCTGCTGCAACCAAAGTTGCATTGTAATCTATAGCCACCTCATTACACTGATAATCACTTGCAGAATCAGTGTATTCTCCGCTCAGCTTTGGTCCACCAACAAGAGCACCCATAAGCACATGTGCCTGTGGTGTGGTTCCCTGTGGTCCACCTGTATATCCTGAGGCTGCTCTGTGATGCGGATACTTAGCACTGTATTCATTATATCCTACAACGTAACACTGATTTCTATTGTTGTTTCCAAGTAAATACTGCATCTGTCCCTCTGACCATCCCTGATATGTCTGAGCACCTGTCATCTGGTCATATAGTAATCCGGTATACTGCATTGAAGTATTGTAACGGGCTGAACCCCAGTCATCTATGCAACGATATCCATCATAGCTTGTATTTCCGTTTGATATACCCATTACAGTTGACAATGCGGCTGAATTACCATTGTAATATGCAACAGCAGGTCCCACATTATCCCATCCCAATGGCCAATATGGTTTCTGTGCATTAGAGTTTGATGCATAATTGTAAAATTCATTCTGATACTGTGTGTCACCAGTTATCTGATAAAGCAATATTGCCGCAAGGCAATAATCATCCTCCCACGCTGAAGAATTATAGAAGCCTTGTGCAGTTCTATTTACAGCCTTGTTGTTATTCTTTGCATATTCAAAAAGCTTCTTGGCTGTATCAAGATATTTATCACCACCAAAGTTCTTATACTGCATTGCAAGTGCTGCTGCACTCAATGACACTATATCGGTAGATGGTGCGCCAGAATTTGTGAAATATATATTTCTATTTGTATTTGTCTGATTTTCAGGTGCTCCCCAGTATCCATGGTCGTTTCCGCCACCACCATCGCCGACCTGACAACAGAATGCCTCCACCCTGCTTCCGTCAGACGATAAAACAGTACCATTAACGAAGTAATCTGCAAAATATGTAGTTATAGTCTGTAAGTGTCCTGTCTGTCCTGCCTGCTCATATGCAGTCTTGTTCGTATCATAACTCATACCTAGAACAAATGCAGAATATGCCTCCGGAAGTCCAAACTTAACATGGTCTCCTGCATCATGAAAACCTCCTGCAAGATTAACATTTACAGTGCTTCCGTCACTTCTTGTGTATGTTGCAGTATCAAAGGTGTGGCAATTTCCTCTCCAGGACAACAGGCTATTGTCTGATACTCCACTTCCACACATATTAGCATCATAAAAGTATAGTGAATACTGTAACAGTTTTGCATAATTATACTCAACTGTAGCAGCCTTGCTATCAAGCTTGTATATGGTAACAGATGATAAGACCATTACTATGCTTAAAACTATTGCAAAAAATCTTTTCATGTAACCCCTCCTCTTATTATGTAACCCTATACCTCTTTTTTAATATTTAAACAACTTATCCATATAATCCTGTCTGAGTGAATACCCATACCCTGCTGCACTCGCCCAGCCTTTTCCATAAGGATTTTCCTTAATTCCAAGCCACTCAACATATGGTGCTGTACCTCTTGTAACAAGCGAAAATCTTGGATCTACACAAGGATTTGCTAAATTGCCGGTTGTTGCATACGCTTTAAGATGCTGTACTTGTGCTCTTATTCCCTCTCTGACAGAACTAAATGTAGCAGGTGTACCTCCGTTATCTGTAGCACCTATTCCAGCGAAATTATACTGCTCTATCTTAACTGCACCTCCATATCTGAGGAAACCAGTCTCCTTCATCGCCTGACAAAATGCAACCTCTGCCTTTATACCCTCTGCTGCACACTCCTCTATATAAAGCTGGCAGAATGCCTCTATTGTAGGTGCATCAGAGTTAGCATAAAACGATGGGTATGTAGCATTTGCCTTGTAATATGCAACCATCTGATTTACCGTTGTACCTGTGGTTCCTGCTATCTCATATAAAGCTTTCTCAGATACAAATCTGAAACATGTACTTGCAGCAACAACGGATATTCCATTTGCGGCATCTATATATGCCTGCACAGCATATACACCATAATGTCCCTTATGATTTGCTACATTAACTGTAGCCTTATATGTACCATTTGACTGTCTTTCTGCTGTGTACCAATGAATATCACTAAGGTCTGATGCTGTCCATGCCGGAATCCTTATACTTGATACTCCTGATGGAGACACAATATCACTTACTATTACGTCAAATGTTCCTGCGTCTTCATTTATGTTCTTAATGCTCATATTCGCAGTTGGCTTTGTTACTGTAAAGCTTGTACTTCCAATCTTATATGTTCTTCCATCACTTGTTGTTGCATATGCATCTGTATAATAAGTTCCACTCTTCTTATAATCATTAATACCTACAACACTGAGCCATCTTCCACTACTGTCCTTAGAGGCCTCATACCAACGTAGATCTGAAAGACCATCCTTCCACAGTCCGTATCTTACAGATGTAATACTGCTTCCACCGGGTACATCCTCAGCTACCAATATGTAATTACTCTCATTATCAGCATTAAAAGCATATATATCAGCCGTAGGAGCCTTTATATTGTAGCAATAACTAAATGTAAGTCTTTCTACTCCATTATTACCTGTTACATATGCCTGCATAGCGTATACACCATAATTGTATTTATGATACTTAATGTCAGCATGTACTACATATGTACCATCACTCTGCTTTTCAGCATTGTAATAGTGTAAATCACTCAAGTCTGATGCCGACCACACAGGAACTCTTACTCCGGCTACACCTGATGCTGCTTTAACTCCACTTATTACTATATCAAATGTTCCGTTATTAGGATTTTCATTCTTAACTACTATACCGCTTGTAGTAGGATTAGTTACTTTATATGTTGTAGAACCCACCTTTATCTGCTTCCCATCATTGTATGTGGCATAAGCATCTGTGTAATAGGTTCCTGCCTTCTTATAATCAGCCACAGGCATAAGGGCAAACCATCTTCCATTTGCATCCTTTTGTGCAGTATACCAGTGCAAATCAGAAAGTCCCTCATTCCATACTCCAAATTTTACACCTGTAACATTGCTTGAACTGATAAGGCTATCTGCAGTAAGTATAAATGTTTTCTGTCCATCAGCATCAAATGCACTAACAACTGGTCTAGGTATATCTACTGTTATGGTTGTAGTACCTACCTTGTAGCTTGATACTGAGCTTCTCTTTACCCATGCAGTTATTGTATATTTTCCAGCTGAATCAAAATCATCTACGTTAAAGCTTGAATACCAGCGTCCATCTCCATTTCCAGGGATAGCACCATACTCCTTTGTTATTCCAGTCTCCTCACTACATACCTTGAACATAAGACCAGCCGCATCTGGAACTCCTGCTGCAAACAATGTATATGTATTATCAGAGCCCATCTTAACAGCACCTACTGTCGCATCCCCATCTTTATATTTATCAGCAGTATCTGTAAGACCAAAATACTCTGCTATCGCTAATGCATCTGACTCGCCAAGACGTTTTAATGCCTCATCAGAGCCAAGGAAGTTAGTTGCATCTGACTGATTTGTCACAAATGCATGCTCTATAATTATTCCAGGAAAGCCACAGAGCTTTGACTGTCTTATTATTCCGTAATAATCTGCAACTGAACCGTCCGGATAATAAGGATAATTATCTGTCGCAGCCTGATTTCTTATCTTTGCGCCACGGCTTGCAAGTCCAAGTGCCTGAAGCTTCGCAAGTACAAGCTCGCTTAACTCCTTACCCTGCTGACTGAATTCAGGATGATAATTAGCATTGGGGTAGTATACCTCAGAGCCATGTGCGGATGCTGATGCCGAGTTATTATGTATACTCACCAATATATCTGCATTCACACTCTGTGCATACTTAACAAGCTCTCCTACAGATTCTCCTTTTTCAGGTGCAAGCTGTTTACCATTATTAACATCTGTTCTTGTCATATATACCGTAACACCTGTGTATTTTTCAAGAGCAGCTTTACAGTACTGTGCTATTTTAAGATTGATATCTCTCTCAACGTATGTAACACCATTCCATGTATAAACAGCTCCAGTATCTCCCTGATTACCATGTCCGGCATCTAATACAACCACAACATTACCATTGCTTCCTGTTCTTGCTCTTCCATCTGCGGCATCAAAGATTGCTGTCTCAAAATCATCCGATGATATAACCTCACCATTTCCATCTGTTATAACAACTCCATCTAATTCTGAACCCTCAGTATCTTCACTTACTATATCATCCGGATTAGTCTCTACACCACAGTCAACACCAAAGCCTGCATCTATGCCTGATTCAGCTATGTCAACCTTATAACTGACTCCGCCAGCCACATATGTAATACTTGTGAGTGAGTAGCTTCCCGTATAACCAGCATCCGGAAAATCAATGCTAAACAGAGCAGCCTCATTATCAAGATACTCTGCCTCTACCTCGTAAGGATTGCCATTTGTATTATTTGTATAACCAAGTATTGCTGATTCTATATCGGCAGTACCATCGCCCAGACCCACAAGAACCTTCTCTGTATCAGGAGTAGTTATCTCAGGGTTATCTATGTATATATAGTTCAAAAGTCCCTGCTCATATCCATCTGAGTACACATCTAGCGATTCCTCCGATACCGCATCGCTGTCCGTCGCTGTATCAGTGGTCTCTGCCGTTGTCTCATATGTACTCTCATATTCAGCAGCCAGAGATGTATATCCGCCACCTGCAAATGTAATACATATGCACAACAGCATCGCCATTATCCTTCTTATTTTTTTCATTCCTTCGCACCTCACATAATTGAAACTTATCTATATTAATCTGTTTATCAATATGCATTAACAAACGGATAGCATTCCTGGTCTATCATATTTCCCTCGGCGTCATATACTCTGAACAGAGTCCAATAATATCCATACTGTGGCTGCCATACAGCCCAGAATGACTTTTCCGGCACCTTGCACTTTCCTGTAGACCATACCCAGGCATCCTTGCCATCTGCCAGAAGTGTACAATCAAGTACTAACAGTTCATAAGAATATTCCTGGTTAGGATTATCATATGTTTCTATACCTATCAGATATCCTCCTCCCTCACCGGTATATGGCATCTGACATTTTCCTTTAATGTATTGGTGATGCTGTATTCCAATCGAGCTCTGTGCCTGACTACTTTCATTGCCAACTACTCTTACCTGAGCAACTATTACATAATCACCTGAGCCGTTAGGATTCCAATTAAGCCACTCATTATTTATTGTCCAATTCTGTATTACTGTCCATTTTTCAGAATCAACAGATGTATCACAAGCAAGCCATCTGTACTCTAAATCTGCACTCTTAGAAGGCGTTGCAACCAAGCCCGCAGTTATCATATTGTTAGTGTGGCTTGCAAGATATATTCCGTTAGATGTAACTGTTGCATCAGTTGTCGGTGTCTGAACAGTTCCGTTAACTCTTACCCCACATGTTGCCGTTTTTGACGAATTATTAGTCGTGGCAGTTATTGTTGCATATCCATTTTTCTTTGCCGTCACAACTCCCGACTGAGATACAGCCGCAACACTTTCATCAGATGATGTCCATACAATTGCAGTATCAGTTGCATCATCAGGTTTTATGGTGTAATTAAGTGTCTTTGTGGTATTTTCATCAAGCGTTAAGCTTGTCTGGTTAAGTGAAACCGATGTAACATATATAGGAGTTGTAGAATATTCCCATATATCATAATCAGCCGGTGCATCAGGAGTTCTTCCCTCATACCACGAATATTGACTATGGCCTGTAGAAAACGCACTTGATGTGTCAGACTTATTAAAGTATATATACCAAATATAATCATCTCCATCATCCCACGTCGTGTCGACATTGTACCACGCACCATCTATATAACATTTGTTCCACGCATGATTAGAACCGAGCACCCCTATTGTGTCAATTCCTACGCCATTAGCAAGCATAGAAAACATCTTGGTATAACCTGCACAAACTGTTTTACCAAGCATTATTGCACTATATGCTGACTGGTCATAATCACCTGCCAAATAAATTGTATTCACACATACTATATCGTGTACCTTCTTCTCCTTGTAGTAAACAGTACTTTCCTGATTAATTTCAGTTATCCATGCATCAACCTTTGCAAACATTTTACCTGTTATGGCTGCCCTGTCATTCCCGTCCGCAAATATAGAATACGCAGACATCCATATTGTTTTGCTAGAACTATTAAACAAATACTTTGAATCAATAAAATAGTACTGCGGATTCTGATATAAAAAAATATATATCAATCCTTTGGCCTCGTCATAAGTAAGACCTTCGTAAGACACCGCATCAAGCAAATACATGTAATCCCCACTTGAACCATATGTCATAGCATCCCTGTCTGTACTTATATACGCCTTACACGTCTCATCAAGCTGATTATAATAAGCCTGTTCAGCCGCATTCATATTGCTATACAGATAATCGCTGCTGTACTTTTCCCAATTGCGGGATCCGACAACAACTTCGTCTTTATCTTCTTCAGCTTCTCTGTTAAGCAGTTCGACGGCTTCTGTATCAGATATCTCTATATCTTCAAGATTTCTTGTGTCTGCCTTCTCACAAACAGACTCGTCCATAATCACTGTATGATCCTCTGCAAAGCTTGATATAGTACCATAATTAAATATAAGTATTATACTTAATACAACTGATATTATCTTTTTTGTGTATCTTCTCATATTGCACCTCCTGACGTATCAATGTCCACCCAACTTATGCCATACATACGAGATAGGTCTTCTAAGAAACATAGGCAAAAAGAAGAGTCTTCCCTTGTTTACTTTATATTTTCCTTCCCTTACATCGTTTACAACCTTATATGATGCAGACAAATTCATTCTAGTCTGATGATATGTTCCTGCATCCTGTCCTTCAAAGAATATAATCTTATTCATCTCGCGAAGCATATGATTGAGATTAGTTATCTCCATAGCTGCTCCCTGCTCTGATAAAATCCATCCCGAATAATATCCTGCACTCTGTGCTGCAAACGGATATATACGTTCTATGGCATGTAACAATGTTCCATCATCTGCTATAGGCTCTTCCGGGAAATCATCATATGTCCACTTCTTTGAAAATACAGGTCTCAATGCCTCTTTTTTTATCCAGAAATACGAGCCTAATCCGGCAATAGGTTCTTTATCTTCTCTTATAGATACATCAATTCCGAGTTTATTTGCAAGCTCTACTGTATTGCCATAATTACTGCCCCACTCAAGCCCAAGTGTTATATAATAATCTGCATGATTAGGCGGTGGTGGCACTAATAAACCAGCTCTATGGTTATCCTCAAAGGTAGATATAACATTATCTACATACGGCTTTGATTTTAATGTATTTTCAAAACATTTGTATGCAAACGAGGTTCCAATAGAACCCGGTTTAACCTGCCCCGCCTTCTTGTCATGCACATGGCATATATAATCATATTGCTCATAGCTGTCTGCAAATTCTACAAGGAATGGTGCTACATCTCTTCCCTTATTGGGAACAACTCTCACATCAAGCTTATTACATGGCAGCTTGGAAAAAGCAGCCCTTATTAGAGATTTCTTCTCTTCTGTATTAGTGGTAATATATATATCCGCATTATCAGGCATTGCAGAAGCATAACTCATACACGACTCAATAAGCTCTGGAAAATGTATATGCATAACTAATGCAAGCTTTTTCTCAGATGCAATACCCGGTTTCTTACTTGTCACACCAGACAAGACATAATTCCACTGAAAGTTTTTCTTCAAATCTGCTATATTCTCGACGCGAAGCAGATTATCCCACATTAATTCCGTATCATAATCTGTGTCATGCTCAAGGTAATCATATAAAAGCATTGCCTCCTGTCCACAAGACTCATTAAGGATAACATTATAATCCTGCATAAATGAACGCCTCTTGAATATAGGGCATTTCTTTTCCTTAACCATCTCATATGCAAGACCTACAGCAGGCTGATTAGATATGCTTCTGTAATCCTCAGCATCAACATAAACCTTCCACTTATATCCGGCTTTTTCAAAATATTTAGTGAATTTAGCCTCATGTCTGCTAATAGAATCTAAATATCCCGTTATCATAGGCATATTATCCCAATAATCATGGAATGTATCTGAATTACATAAAGTTTTTCTTACTGCAATAAAATGTGACTGTATATGGTCTGGTATGTATCCCTCCGGCATAGTTCCAAAAGGGTCCTCATCCGTTTTATAAAACTGTGTTATCCCCCAGAAATCCACATCTTCCTTATCCATCTTATCAAACATATCCTTAAAAGGATAAACCGGTCCCATCATAGTATAATTCATAAGAATAATTTCATCGTATGTGCCTAATTTATCCCAGCCAAACTGTTCCATGGCCTCCTTATAAGCCCATACATCAAAGCCTATGTTATCTCTTACATATACCTTATCTGTAAATTTATTTAATTTTTCTTTTCCTTCATCTGATAGTAAACCATTACACACCACGAATGTGTCCGTTACATTCTTCGTCATATCTGACAACATATAAGGTATGTAATCATCAACTATGCCCTTCTTATCATAAAAAAAGAAAATCAGCAATCTTTTTGCACCAGTATCAAGTATCATAGTTATCTCCTTATTCGTGCTTTTACACTTCTTGCCGGCTTAGTAATCTTCCAGCTTACAGAGTTTTCCATCGTTTTTAATTTCTCTGACAATTCAGATATCTCCGCCTGTAAGCTGTCACGTTCCAACTTAAGTTTATCATAATCTGCAAGCTTTTCCCTTTGTTTTAATATCTCAATGTCTTTTTCAAGATTTTCACATCTCATATCATTAAATGACTGATTTTTAGACTCTAAATATTCCAGCATAGTCTCATTAACAAATTCTATATTATACTCAACATGTATCATTTTTACATCATCTGTCAAATTACCAATCAAAATCTGTGGATCATCCGTATTAAAATACACCAACCGATTGTCAGAGGATTCACCATTAGTGCCATACGATATATCTGTTTCCCCATTGGTATCAACAGCCACTACCTTTTTAATATAAACAATACATGATGCATTTGCAGGATCCACCCTCAGGGTATTACACTCATCAATAGAAATATCTAAGCTCACATCTCCATATTCATTCGGAGATGCTTTTATGCATTCGCTTTTATAGTTTTCATCATAAAATCTAACTATCTCAATATTTTCCCTCTCAGCCTGTATACGCCTTGCCTCAACCATTCCTGCCGGAAAATAAAATTGCTTACCCATTGTACCATATAATTTCCACAACGGGGTATTTCCAACGTATACAAAATGCTGGAAATTTTCTTCCATTTTCTGGAATATAGGTATATCTGCCTCATTCAGTCCAAACATCTTATACATATCCATGCCATTCATTTTACTTGCACGCTCTGGCGTCTGATAGTAATTTACCGTTCGGAACAATACATATTCTATTGGCACAGTTATAGGGAACGTCCATTCATAGTCAAGAACTATCCACTTCTCACCATTTTCAAGCAAATTGGCAAATATCATATCTATATTGCTATATCTCATTGAAAATGATTCTTTCGGTAAATATGCTTCTTCACCAAATATCATATAGTACTCATCACACGGTGTAAAATGCTCAGTTGCAAGCTTCCTCATTTCGATTCCGTACATGGCGACAAGCTTCTCAAATTTATCATATTTTTTCATAGATAAACATGTATCAAGCATATCCTCAAGGGTTCTTCCCTGAACATACTCAAGTTCAAGCACGCCATCGTTATAACTTGCCTTATTTGCCTCAAATATAGAGTCTGCATAAACAAGCTCTAATTGTCTCGCCATTTCAGACATGGTTTTAAGGTGAGTTTTTCCTTCATCGGTCATCCCCACCTTTCTGACATATCTTCTATTGTTTTCATCCTGTAATATATCTGTACGGATTTTAAATTGTATATTTCTATCATTTGAATATTTTGAGAATACTACTTTTTTCATCCTTTTATACCTCGCATCCGGCTATAACCAAAAAAGAGTTAGAAAAAATATCAAACATGCCATCTGAAATCAGATTGTCAAAAACCCTTGTCTCATCAAAAACAATCATCCGCTCATTGTCAAAATTCCTGAAATTATTACACAAAGCACCCTTTGGAGGCAGATAGCTATCCGAATATATATTTAACGGCAGCTTATAATCCGGATATGGATAATAAAATTCTATATCTGTAATACCACATTTTTCAAACAGTTCTCTTAAACCATTTTTTGAAAATGTCTTCACAGTATTCACACCTACATATCCTTCTATTCCTGAATAGTATGTTCCTAAATGATCTTCCTTGCATCCAGCCCAGTATTTCAAACCATACTTATTCTCTATAGCTGTAACTATTTTTCCTCCGGACTTAAGATGTTTTTTTATTATGTTTAAGAACTCCTCATATGGATTCTCAGAATCTATATAACTTGCAGCATACTCAAGCACTCCTATAAGCGTAATGTAATCATATTCTTCTGTAATATACTGCTCAACCTCCTGAAAATTACCAACAATTATGTTAATATTATCATATTCTCTGTTTCTCTCTGCATTAATAAGACTCCTGGCTCTGGATAATTCAATGCAATCAACCCGACCAGCCTTCCTGGCTAAAGTTCCAGTTATTGCACCACAGCCAGAACCTATCTCCAACACCTTATCGCTCTTAGATATAGGCAGCCAGTCAACTATATTTCCTCGTATATCGGACAGATGATACAATATTGGCCAGCTATTTTTCTCTTCTATTATGCGATTATATTCTGAACGAGGGTTATTTTTAACAATCTCCAGAAGTTCCTCCTCTGAGCCATCAACATACATATCCCTGCCACCATAATAGCTGTAATTGACTTTTACCTTTCCAATATACTCTATATTATTCTCCACGCTTTTTCTCCCCGTATTATCTCAATACTTTAACAGTTGAATTCATATCATAAAAGCCTACAGTATTCTTGTCAGAAATTACATTAATATTACATACATCATATAATCTGTTATATACCAGAAAGTCATTGTCATGATATCCAACACAACCAAATGATAGTAAATAATTTCTTCCCTGCAAATTCATATTCTGAGAAAACTCAATTACTTTCTCCTCGCCTGCCTTTACAAGTCCAAAATTAACCTGCTCATACATAGTATTAGTACCTGTAACTTCTGTTCCCTGAAGATCCTTTATAGTAAACGCAAATATAGGCTCATCTATATCCTTGTGGAATTTAACCTTCATTCTTATTCTGAAATCAGTATTCTTCTGAATATTGTTGGTAATCCTATTCTTGTCGTCTATTATAGCAAAATCTATTATCTCTGCCTGCTTGTCTCCATAGTCCAAAACGTTAGGATTAAGCATCAAAGTGTCCTTCCATCTGCCCTCATCATCCATGCTGTCATCTTCTGAAACTGTAGGCTGCTCATCAGTAAGTTCTCTATTCTCAGCCTGGCTAACCAATACTTGCTTATACAAATCTATAATTTCCTTAGGCTCGCCCTCAGCCATCTTCTCGCCTTTGTTGAGCAACACCGCTCTGTCACAGTATTTTGCAATACTTCCCAAATCATGACTCACAATCAGGATGGTTTTTCCAGCATTTTTAAATTCATCAAACTTATGATAGCATTTTGCCTGAAAAAACACATCTCCTACAGACAATGCCTCATCTACAATGAGTATCTCCGGATCAATATTAATTGCAACTGCAAATGCTAATCTCACAAACATACCACTGGAATATGTTTTTACAGGCTGATTCACAAAATCTCCAATATCAGCAAAGTCTAATATCATCTGAAGCTTAGCATCAACCTCTTCCTTGGAATATCCCATCATTGTTCCATTAAGATATATATTTTCAACACCTGTATACTCCATGTTAAAGCCTGCACCAAGCTCGAGAAGTGCAGATATTCTTCCCGAAACATCTACCTTACCACCTGTAGGATTAAGAACTCCTGTAATTATCTTCAGAATTGTTGATTTACCCGAGCCATTAGTACCTATAATACCAACTGTCTCTCCCTTTTTTACCTCGAAGCTTACATCTGACAAAGCATAATGCTCCCTATACTTTTTCTCCTTTGTAAGCCCAAGTGCCTCCTTAAATCTATCTGATGGTTTGTCATATAGCTTATATAATTTACTTACATTATCAACCTTTATAGCTATATCGCTCATTTTTTATCTCCTAAGCAATCTGTTATGCATTTTTGTCATTTTTCATAATCTGCTCAATCTTAGCAGAGTCACCCCATATTGCTGGTGAATCATAAGGTCTGTCCGGAAATGCACCATACTTTAATGTAATGTCATATCCATTTTCTTTTATAAAACCCTCAACCTTATCGGCAAGCGATATCGGTTTACCTGAGCAGCAGTTTATAACTCCGGATATTTCACTCTGTGAGGCAACTGCAGCAATCTGTTTTGCAAGCTCCTGCACGCTTATGAAATCATACTTGTTTTTACCTGATGTAAACGGAAATTCCTTTTTTCCTTCCTTGGCAGCCGCAACTATCTTAGAGAAAATCGAATTGTTCTTCAAATCATCGCCAAGTATATAATATCCTCTAATCCACTGACAACATATACCTTTGTCCTCTGCAAGCATAAGCGTCAACTGTCTGAGTGCATTCTTGGCAACGGCATACAAAGACCTTGGGTTGCATGGTGTATTCTCATCTACAGCTCCTTCATGATATCCGACCTCATGCATGCTTCCCATTACAACTATCTGCTTTAAACCACCATCTACCATATTCTTAATAAATCGATAATGATTAGGGAAGTCATCTATATGACTCATATCATTGTGAACAAAACCATTTCTCCACGCCAAATGTACACAGACATCCGGACTTCCAAGTTTAGTAAAAACATCCTGTACATTGCCAAATATCTCTACGTCTGTTCTTATTGCTCTTTCATCAACATCATCATACCTTATATCAGAAACATATACCTCATGCCCTTTATCAAGCAATTCTTTAACAACGTATCTTCCAATATAACCATTAGCGCCTGTCACTAATACTCTCATAGTAATTATCCTTTCCATATTTGTTAATTTATAACACATCCGCAAAATGAATTTGTAATTTCTTAAATACTTTTCTGCCAACTATATATAATATAATCACAACCGTCCAAAAACATACTGTCCATGCCGGTCTGTCCCAAAACCATACTTTATCAAGCAGAGAATCCCTAAATCCGTTAACAACATAATAAACTGGGTTAATCTTCATAACCGTATCTAGCTTAGGTGATATTCTGCTTGCATCCCACATAATAGGTGTTGCCCATATACCTACCTGAAGTATTATTGTAATTATCTGATTCAAATCTTTGAAGAATACCACTATGGAACTTGTCAAATATATTAGTGCCATAAGGAATATAAACATACATATTATATAGTACAGTATCTGTATTGTGTACAAATCAGGGTAATATCCATAGCACGCATGAAGTACAATTATCAATGCTACAAAGAACAGATGCACAAACATGGCAGATATCAGCTTAACTATAGGAAGTATGTCTATCTTAAATACAACTTTTTTTACAAGATAACTATATTCGGTAAGTGCATTTGTTCCCGAGCCAAGTGCCTCCGAGAAAAAGAACCACGGAACCAAACCGCACATAAGCCAAAGCACAAATGGATAGGACATTGATTCACCAGACCTAAGCCCAACTCCAAGTGCAAACCAATACACCAATATCATTATTACCGGTTGAACAAAAGCCCAAATAATACCAAAATATGAACCGGCATATTTGGTCTTAAAGTCGTTCTTCGCCAGATTAAATATCAGTTTCTTATCTCTTACTACATTTATGCCAGAATCAATAACTATATCTATATTCAGAACAAGTATAAGTATTACAATATCAATCAACGCACATAATATTATTCTTAATACTAAATTCTTATGATTAATGGTCTGCTGCAGACTCTCAATTAAGTTACTATTATCTACCTCAAAGACTATATATGGATCATCCTCATGTGTATCTATATACAAGCCATCTTCTTTTTGCTCCATAGATATAATGGAGTGCTGTTCTACACATTGGTATATCTGCTCTAAAGCTATATCGTTAGTATTACCATCAGCATCTACGCTAATGCTGTCTATAAATATCTTCGCCGGCCAATTTCCAAAATCAAGTCTTGCATATTTTGCACCAGCTCTTATCTTAAATGTTATATTCTGATGAACATCTGTCTCCTGTACTGACGACTTGTTGCTATATTTCTCATCAAACTCATCATTATCACTATAAAATAATTGATATTCATCCAATGTATTAGTTTTGAATCCAACGTTCAAATCTATTTCACTATTATTCGCATCTGCGGCTTTAATGAAGTAAATTACAAATATATTTAACACTGCGGCTATCAGAACCAACAAACATATAAGCAGCTTTTTCTTCTTAGTCATATAAAGGTCTCCTACAATCAATACATAATCACTTTATTTTATCACAATGATATCAGAACTGCAAGAAATACAAATAAGACTGACGTCTTATGAATTTATCATAAAACGTCAGTCGTTTTTAACATGTCATTTAATTATTATGTATTTATAAATGTATATTAGGTTTATACCTTCCTAGTATGCATTCACAAATGGATAACATTCCTGATCTATAAGATTACCATCCTTATCATATACGCGGAATAATGTCCAATAATAACCATACTGTGGCTGCCATACAGCCCAGAACGATGTCTCAGGCACCTTGCATCTTCCTGTTGTCCATACCCAGGCATCCTTTCCCTCTGCAAGCAGTGTACAATCCAATACCAAAAGCTCATATGTATATTCCTGATTAGGATTATCATATGACTCTATTCCTATCAGATATCCTCCGCCTTCTCCCGTGTATGGCATCTGGCATTTTCCTTTAATCTGTGCATGATGAGGTATACCAACCGAAGCCTGTGACTGGCTCTCCTCGTTACCCACAACTCTGACCTGTCCAACAATTACATAATCTCCTGTTTTTCCAGGTTTCCATGTAAGCCACTCATTATTCTTTGTCCAGCCCTGTATCTCTGTCCATGCATTTGAATCAACGGATGTGTCACATACAAGCCAGCGGTATTCCAAATCAGCTGTCTTTGATGGTTCAGCCACAAGACCAACAACGATTGTATCTTTCGTATGACTTGCCACATATACACCGCTTGCCGTAACCGTAGCATCAGTTGTTGGTGCTGGTGCAGGGAGCTTATCAATCTTCTTAGTATCAAGCACTGTTTTACATACTGTACATTCAGTATGCATGCTTCCCTCTGCATCCACTGTCGCTTCCTTGTCTATAATCCACTGACCTGCTACATGTGCAGTCTTAGGAATAGTAGTTCCTGTAGATAGCTGTATTCCACAATCCTTACAATATGTATCACCTGTATATCCTTCTGCAATACAGCTTGCAGACTTCTGTCCTCTGATTTCGGTATTACTATGCTGACATACCGGTTTATTGCTCATAACATAATCCGAGCAGTGACTGAGCTTAAGAGTCGCACAGCCATTCTCAACAACAGTAGTGCCAATCTCTTCAAGCTTATTATTCGCTATATCGATATGATAATAATAAAGCACAGTGCCATCTGTATACTGGTCTGCAACATCTACAGTAACCTCTGTATTTTCAGGTAGTACACCATTATGTTCAAATGCAAGTACACATTTTGTTGCAGCCTTGTCTGTCAGATTGTCAACGACTGTCTTATTCTCATAACCAATAGCATTCTCATAAATATCAATTTTGGTATTTACTGCTTCCACCGTCTCGATAGATTCCGGCTTAAACTTCCATGTATAAACAGTCTTGTCAGCATCTTCCCCGCTCTTTTTACTAACCTCGAGTGATACATTGCCCTGAAGATTCTTCAGACTGTTTATGATATTCGCAGACACAGTTACACTTTCATCTCCAGAATATGAAACCTCTATCCTGTCGACCTGAGCCTTACCTTCATTGTCAGAATTGTACTGCATAATTACATCAATACCCTTCTGGATAGCCTCATCTGAATCTGTGGCATCTGCAACAGACACCTTTACTGCTGCATTTTGCACCACCTCAGTCTGATCCTTGTTCTCCGATACAATGATTGATGAACCCTTATCCGTAGTATCTACTGTTGTGTCTACCTTTTTACCGGCATCTGTGTCGTTCTCAGTTTTATCCATCGATGTCACGTCTTTATGAATCGTAATTCCAGAATTATCTCCTGCAACCCACAGATAATATGTCTTTGGCTCATTGCCAAGGTTACTGAATACGGCACCACCGCAGTCGTAGAAAATAGGTTCTGCATCCAATCCCCCGTCACAATAAACATAAACCATATCTGTTGTTTCGCCGTCATCTATTGTTTTTCTGTCAGTAATATGTACTACATTCTTAGCCGGAAGCGTTAAGCTATATAATTTTCCGCTTGACTTCTCGTATTTTACATAGCCATACTTAGATACGCCTACCGGTATCTTCACAGTGTCCACAGATTCTGCATTTGCTATGTATTCATTACCAGTCAGTTCTATTGCACCAGCCTGTTTAGTAGACAGTTTGTCAATATTCGCATTATCAGGATCTACCTGTTTTGCATATTGATCCCATCTGTTACATAACGATTCCCAGCTGCTAACTCCTGTATATATGTGTTCAACAGTTTTGCCTGCAATAGCAGCAAAAGCAACCTGATTATTAACAAGATTCATATTATTAGTGCCATATGTTGTCATTGCCTCCGTATCACATGTCATAAGATACAAAAGCTGTGCAGCCAGCGGATTGCTCTCACATGCATTATTTGCCGCAAAATATGTACCGCCCCACAGATAAGATACTGGTGCCGCGCAAAAATCATACTTTGAAAGTTCATTTTCATCAAATGACCATCCAAACCATGTAGTTGCAAAGAAACCAAATATAGTATTGTTATTGCTGATTTCTTCATTCCACTCATCTGACCATGTAGCATGACCGGTTTCATAACCCGCTACAACCATGGCATTGTATGTTTCAGGCTGACCACACATACCGGCTACAACATTTTCACTGCCGCTTGTCATGTAATAGCCTTTAGCTTTGGCAGCCTCCGCTGTCTCCATAAAGCTGTCCCAGTCACTTATATGTGCCTTAACCTCCTCCGGATCATCAGTTCCGAGAACTGCCTTGGCTATATCCTTGTTATACATAAACATTCCCGGACACACATAAGGAGCTACATACTTTAATTCACCATCATATGTTGCATATGATTGTGAACATGCATATGAATTCTCTTTGTAATAATCTTCTAAGGTTTTACCATCCGAGCCTGTACCACCGATTTTGGATACAGATATAACATTGGCATAATTTATCTTATTATCGTTCACCCAGTACGTATCAAATGTGCCTATTACAGATGCATTTTCTGCAAGCCTTGTATTAACCGCATCATTATATGCAGCACCATCGCCTGTATTCATATTTACGAAATGTACTTTATCCACATATTCCGGATGTGAACCATAAAATGTCTCCATGATACTATATGCTTCATCATTATATGAATACAGATAAACATCCTGTAGATTACCAGCATCATATAATGCTTTTACAGCTTCATCATATGGTGTTGTGAAGTCATAGGCATCTGTAGGAGCCTCATTTTTTACAATGGTAAATGAACCGGCATCTTCATATGTACTAACCCATATATACGTCCATTGTGCTGAATCGGATGTGGAATAATTCTTTATTGCATACACATCATTTACATATTCACCAAGTCCATTATTCAACTCCTTATAGACTCTCATGCTTGCATTATAGTCATTCTCTCCAGTACCCTCTAATGAAATTTCTGTTTCTGTCTGTGCCGGAATTTTATACTTATACAAAATTCCCCTATCATCAAAATATTCAATAGGATTTCTTTCTTCATCATATGAGTCTTGCGGATATACTCTGATAGTCTGAAGCTTTGTCATATCCACACTTGTTCTGTCTTCAGTTATTTCAATTGCCTCTGATTCCAAATCAGGGAGCTGCTTAGGTTCTTCCGGATCAGGTTCCCCCGAATCCTGCTCCTTCAATGATAATGTGGTTTGTACAGGCGTTTCAGAATAAAAATTTATGTAATATAAACCTGAATTCAGTGTAAATATATCACCCGCCTCTTTCAGTGATATATAGCCATCACTACCATTAAGTGTACCTGTTTCCTCATTATATCTGTACACTGTAGTAGAACAAAATGATTCCATAGTATACAAATTAGCAATTATGTATGTAGCATTTTCAGGTACATTAACCTTCAGCCAGTAATGAGTATCTGTACACTCCAGACTCATTTCACCATTGCTGCTCGTGTAAGAAACATTCTGTTTTACCAATGTACTTAAATTCACTTGACTATCTAGGCTAAGCTCTGTTATATCCGCCTCAGATATTGGCGTTGTAGTGCTTAATTCGGCTTTTACAATCAAGTATTGATTGGATATAAGTGGAAGAATCATACACATAGCCAATATCATAGCCATCAGTTTCCTGTGTCTAATGATTTTTTTCATATATCATTTCCCCTCCTTAATATATTATATTAAATTATTTAATATAAATATATTTTTTTGTCAATAACTTATCGGCGGAAAACCCCATGTGCAAAGAGTCAAACAGAGAATATATAAATTATAGCCCGGTTTCAAAAACCGAGCTATACATATCATTTATATATTTTGAAATCCATAACATTGTTCGTCTATAAGCTTTCCATTTTCATCATATACACGGAACAGGGTCCAGTAATATCCGTAAAGCGGCTGCCAGATTGTCCAAAAGGCATTTCCTTCACTCACACTGCATTTTCCGGTAGAGTAAATCCATGCCGGCTTATTTTCTGCGAGCAGTGTGCAATCTAATATAAGTACTTCATAGCTATATTTCTGCTCAGGATTATCATATGTTTCAAATCCTATCAGGTATCCTCCGCCTTCTCCCGTGTATGGCATCTGACATTTTCCCTTAATCGCAGGGCTGTATGTATAATCAGACCAAACCTCCTGTTCTGACTCAGGTTCTCCGTCCACTCTTGTTTTTCCTATGATCAGATATTCTCCGAAGGTATCCGGTGTCCAATCTATCCATTCATATCCAACTGTCCAATCAGAAATACATGTATATGTTTCTCCATCATCCGTAGAAGCATACCAGCTATATTCTATTCTGCTCTTGTCAACCTTTGATGAAGTTGCTATTCCTGCTGTATATCCTGTATGGTCAGATTTCATTATAATTATACCACTTGGGTTAGCGTATACAATACCATCATCAAGCTGTCCTGGTTCACTGACATACCAGTATTGGTCAGTTCCTTCAACATCAACAGCAGATTTGGAAACAGGTATACGGCCTTCCGGATATCCATTTGCAGGTTCTGCACAATAAAATTCTCCATTTGTATAATCAGTAAGTAATATCGCATGTGGATATCCAAGTTTTGATTCATAATCATGAATAACAATGCCTTCTGGATGAAGCTTAAGCAGATTCTTAAACAATTCAACCTTCTCTTCACCTGTCATGTCGCCTGTGCTTACACGCTTAACCTCGGTATCTTCATATTTGTAATCCCATTTCATTCCTGTTCCATTTATCCATAAATATGGAGCAGCGGTATCCTCAGTAATATCCTTCCACGTAGGATCTCCATGAATTAATGCATTTCTTCTTAACATATTTACATTGGCAGTCAATGTGCATCGTCCACTGGACTGCTGCTTCAAAAATACGTCATCTGCATTAATATCTTCACTAGAAGCCCGAACTCCTACGCCGTCCTCCTGCACATCTGTGCTAGTTGCAATATCCACTTCCTCTGATTCACTGGCATATACTGTCGTATTTCCAAACAACATAGCTCCTATAATTATAAAGGTTAATATTTTCTTACGCATATTATGTATTTTATCCTTTCATGTAACTTACGCTCTGTATTGTAACACTTTCTTAACATATATGCAATGTTTTTTAAATATTCTCACACATTTGTAACTTTTATAATAAAACAAAAGACCAGAGAATCCGCTAAAATACTTATTCCCCAGTCTTTTGTTCTTAATTATCTCTATAACCTTATCAACATTTTACTTCCTATAATCTTTAATTCCACTCCACTTGTGGTCCTTATCAGATATTATAAGGTCGTCTCTTGTCATTCCCTCTGGCATAGGCCAGTCAACGCCTATCTCAGGATCAGACCACAGAAGTCCGCCCTCATCATTAGGATGATAAAAATCTGTACACTTGTAACAGAACTCTGCACTCTCTGACAAAACTATAAATCCATGGGCAAAATTCTTAGGTATGAAGAACTGCTTTTTGTTCTCTGCTGAAAGTCTCACACCATACCATTTACCATATGTCTTTGAGCCTTCTCGCAAATCAACGGCTACATCAAAAACCTCTCCGTTTACTACACGGACAAGCTTATCCTGAGGATAATTAATCTGAAAATGTAATCCACGAAGCACGCCCTTCTTAGAGCTCGACTGATTATCCTGCACAAACTGGCAGTCAATTCCAGCTGCTGCAAAGTCATTGTAGTTGTAGGTCTCCATGAAATATCCTCTCTCATCACCAAATACAGAAGGTGTGATAACACGAAGTCCCTCTATCTCTACTCCATCTACCTCACAGTTCTCTACTGTTATCTTACCAAACTTTTCTGTCATTTCAAATCGTTCCCTTCAATAAAATATACTTTCTATAATCCATTAGCCACATCAACAAGGTACTGTCCATAAGCAGTCTTCATAAGAGGCTCAGCCAATTTCAGAAGCTGTTCTCTGTCTATAAAGCCTCTCTTGTATGCTATCTCCTCTATACACGATATATAAAGTCCCTGTCTCTTCTGGAATGCTGACACGAAATCAGCTGCATCAAGAAGCATATCATGGTTTCCTGTATCAAGCCATGCGAAACCTCTTCCCAAGGTCTCAACCATAAGGTCTCCTCTTCTCAAATATTCGTTATTGACAGATGTTATCTCTATCTCGCCTCTCGCTGATGGCTTAACATTCTTAGCTATCTCAACTACATCATTATCATAGAAGTAAAGTCCTGGTACAGCATAATTTGACTTTGGATGCTCCGGTTTCTCCTCTATAGATAAAGCCTTACCGTTCTCATCGAATTCTACAACACCATACTCTCTAGGATCCTTTACATAGTAACCAAATATTGTTGCGCCCTTATCTCTTGCAGCAGCATTCTTAAGCACCTTAGAAAAGCTCTGTCCGTAGAATATGTTATCTCCAAGAACAAGTGCAACATTGTCATCGCCAATGAATTTCTCACCTACTATAAATGCATCAGCAAGTCCTCTTGGGCTTTCCTGAACAGCATATGAGAAGCTCATTCCAAGCTGGCTTCCATCTCCGAACAGCTCTTCAAAAACAGGGAGGTCTCTAGGTGTAGATATGATAAGAACCTCTCTTATACCTGCCAACATAAGCGTTGACAATGGATAATAAATCATCGGCTTGTCATAAACAGGCATAATCTGCTTAGAGATTGCCTTAGTAAGAGGGTAAAGTCTTGTTCCTGAACCCCCTGCAAGAATAATTCCCTTCATATGTTACTCCTTTCGGTTCATCCTACTCACCA
>Ga0129311_1000535_pt1 | contig 32690 bp, 31 predicted proteins | sample Go1ome_FD_94435 | JGI IMG/M metagenome (GOLD analysis project Ga0129311, IMG submission 94435) | Western lowland gorrila individual fecal microbial communities from Wisconsin, USA - Go1022B metagenome | ecosystem: Host-associated > Mammals > Digestive system > Large intestine > Fecal | place...
AAAGAAAGGTCCAATGGTTAAATAAAGTGCGCAGGTGAAGAAGTAACCAAAGGGTTTACTGATTCTTGAACTCATATCCAGAAGACCTTTGCTTCCTGTGAGTCCTAAAGAAATAACAGCAAGGAGTGGCATACCAACGCCAGTGATTAAAAAGCCCAATAGGGCAGGCCAGACATTCGCACCGGCAGACTGTCCCATATAGGCTGGGAAAATTAGATTACCTGCACCAAAGAAAAGCCCGAAGAGCATGCTAGTAATGGATATGGTTTCTAAAATTGTGAGCTTTCTTTTCATGGAAAAATCCCCCTAAATATTACGAATTAGCGATAGTGTAGCAGAGGAAAGGAAGCTTTTAAAATCAAAGAAAATTTCTTACAGTGAAACAAATTCTATAAAAATGTTTCTCAAAATGAAATTTTTGCTTATAATGAGTTTAGTTATTGTCAAAAGTAATAACAAAAACTTAAAATGGATATTTATAAGAAACTTTTGTAAGAGGGAAATATGGAAGAAATTTCGAAGAAGGTTGGAGACCAGATAAAAAAATATAGAAAAGAACAGAAGATGACTTTGCAGACTTTGGCGGATAAAATCCACAAGTCCAGGGCAACCATGTGCAAGTATGAGAACGGGGAGATTGCCATAGATGTAAACACGCTCTATGAAATTTCCTGTGCTCTGCATGTACCTGCCAGCGAGCTTATGAACGCGCCATTACCTGAAAATGTACAGCCAGACCCTGGTATCATTGCAGGCAGAATGGGGCAAAGTCCATTTTTCAAATCCAAGAGACTTTACTTCTATTTCTATGATGGACGTTACAATCATCTGAAGGATGGCATCATTAACATTGGGGAGCGGGATCCAGAGACTGGGGATTATTCCTGTACTTTGTCCATTTGTATTATGTCCCCGGACGGCAGAAGCAGTGAAATTTATTACATAGGAACAGTAATCTACAGTGCTATGCTGATTCGTTTTTCCTTTATTAATTCCTGTAATAAGCTGGAAGAAGCACTACTTTATATCTTTAATCCTCTGGAACAGAGGGATCAGACTCTGGGCCTTCTTTGCTCAATATCCACAGCGGATCTTGTGCCTTGTTCCTTCAAGTGCCTATTAAGTTTAACACCACAGGAAGCCACAGAAGAATTCAGAAAACAGCTACTCTTTACAGATGCTGAAATGAAAAGAATGAAGAAGTTAAACCGTTTGTTGGTGACTAATATTTAGTGAATGAAAACGGATCTCCAAATTAGACTGGATGATATCTATGATGAAAATGACAAGAATGGTTATAAATGAATGGGAATCTACGAATAGGAAAAATATTGATATTCTTGCTTGACACAATCATGCCATAATGTTAATATTTACCCGTTGTGAAACACAACAACCCTAGTAGGGGATTGGTCAAATGGTATGACAAGGGTCTCCAAAACCTTTAGCGGGAGTTCGATTCTCTCATCCCCTGTACTGCAAGCTTTCGATTCGAGGGCTTGCAGTTTTTTATTTTAGATTTTTACTATTTGAATAACCGGTTGCGCTAATGCAAAAACACAAGCAAGCACTTCCACGGAAGGGCAGGACAGCCAGTTTATAGAAGAGGCGAAGTTTTGGAGTATATAAAAGGAATGCTTAATCTATTTCTTCAGCATAATCTTTCCTGAGATATTAAGACCTACACGATAGTGTAGCGGTCTTACCACCTTATCTGCTTCCTTCAGTTTTTCGCGGATTGGAATAAGAATACTAACATTCATACATATTTGTAAAAAAGGTAAAAATAAGAATGCCAATATAAATACAATAATTTCAATATATAAATGGGCTGAAAAAGCCTATAATAAGCCTACGCAACTAAAATGTGAACAATTTAATACATAGAGTGGTAGAAAATATCTGAGGAATTCAAAATGAAAAGATATCAATTTTATGGTTGGGAGAGTGCTCTTGTTCCAGCCCAAACAAGTGAATATAAAGGAATTGAAAATCCCCAGGATTTATATGACGCCTTGAGCCATATTTGGTGTGCGGATACATGTGCTCCTCGTATGCGTGATAAGTGGACAAAAGAAAATATGACCATGGGCCAGTGTTCCATCACTTCTTTCCTTTGTCAGGATATTTTTGGTGGTAAGGTTTACGGCGTATTAAGACCGGGTGGTAATTATCACTGCTATAACCTAATAGGAGATGCAAAGTTTGACCTGACTTCAGAACAGTTTGGGGATGAAATTTTGTCCTATGAAGATAATTCGGAACAGTCAAGGGAAGTTCATTTTGCCAAGGAAGAAAAGTATCTTCGCTATTTAGAATTAAAAGAAAAATTACTTAAGTACTGCAAGGAAAACTCGCTCAACTAGTGTAAGATGATGGTAATGACACATTGGATTTTTCCTGTTCTTATGGTTGCCTTCGCAAACACCATTGTAACAGAAGTCCATGTGTCATTTTTTAGTTTCATTAACTGTTGCACTTAGATTGTAAATTCGCCATCCAAAATATCTGCAAAGTTCATTTGGCAAATTATTTGAATCATGTATGGTGCAAATAATTTGCAAGATGCGTATTAGTTCAGATACTTGCTGTAATACTCTTCATAAAGCTTTTCGTTTTCTGGAGTCTTACGAAGCTTGATATCGTGCATGTATTTACGTGAATCCATATTGATGGAAGATACACGAAGTACAATGGCTGCGATATTCATGGAGTGATCACCGATACGCTCACAAGAGTAGAGGATATCATTGAAGATGAATCCCTGCTCTGCAGTACATGTACCAGCTGCGAGACGTTCTACGTGATTTTCCTTGTAAGTTTCACACATTACAGAGATTACATTTTGCAGTGGTTCAATCTTACGAGCGATGGCAACATTACCGCTACGGTAGCAGGCAACAGCCATACGATAAATTTCCTGACAAGCATGAATGATCTTTTCTTCGTCCTTCTTAGCATCCTCAGAAAATTTGATTTTCTTTTCTGTCATTTCGTTGCATGACTTAGAGATGTAAGAAGCGTGGTCGGCAAGTCTTTCGAATTCTCCAATACCCTGAAGAATCTTAGTAGCCTTTTTCTTATCCTGTTCTGATAAGTGCTGAGTTGTTGTCAGCTTCATCAGATATCCGCCGATATGATCTTCGTAATCATCAATCTTATGTTCGTTGTTCTGAATATAAGTGAACTGGTCTGCATCAAAGCCATCCAGTAACATTTCAGTAGAAGCTTCCAGACCGTTGAAGGCTTTATCTACCATCTTAGTCATGGAGTTCTCTACCTCAGAAAGAGCGATAGCAGGTGTTGCCATCAAACGTTCGTCCAGGAAGATTTCCTGCTCTTCCTTCTCGTCTGGGAAGAGTTTCATTGCAAGTTTAACGAAGAACTTCTGGAACCAGATCAGCACAGCTGTGTTTACTACGTTGAAGATGGTATGGAAAAGCGCGATGTTAAATGTGCTTGCCGTTTTGTCTAAGAAACTAAAGTGCATAAAGGTGTTGAGACCGTAGAAGATAATCAACCACAGAATGGTACCAACAACCTTGATGGCTACGTGGATTGCAGCAACTCTCTTTGCCTTACGGTTTACACCGATACAAGAGAGGATAGCAGTCATACATGTACCAATATTTGCACCCATGATAATAGGAATACCCATTGTCATTGTGATTTGACCTGTCATTGACAGACCCTGCAGGATACCGATGGAAGCTGCGGAAGACTGGATGATACCAGTAATCAGAGTACCAACAAGTACACCAACAAGTGGATTGTTAAAGCTTTCCATCATCTTAGAGAAGGCCGGCAGATCGGCAAGAGGTGCCATGGCATCTGACATAAATGTCATACCTTCCATAAGGATACAGAAACCAACAGCCATAGTACCGATATCTTTTGTTCTCTGCTTCTTTGCAAGCATGATCATAATTGTTCCGATCAAGGCAAAAATCATGGAGAAGTACTTTGGTTTCATCAGATCCATCCAGACATTACCACCCTTGATACCTGTAAGGGACAGGATCCAGGTTGTAAGTGTTGTTCCAACGTCAGCACCGAATATAACACTGACTGTCTGAATCAGTTCCATAATGCCTGAGTTTACAAAACCAACCAGCATTACAGTGGTAGCAGATGAGGACTGAATAGCGATGGTGACAACCATACCAACTATGAAGCCTTTCGCCGGATTATCAGTTACTTTCTTGAGTAGTTTTTCAAGTGATCCGCCGGCCATTTTTTCCAAAGAACTGGAAAGCAGGCTCATTCCAAACAGGAAGAAGGCCAGTCCGCCGAACAATTGAACAATGTTTAAAATAGACACATCGAATTCCCCTTTGAATAAAAAAAAATTTGTGCCACAAATGTCCATCCGGTGAGAGAGTACATTTGCAATATTTAGTTTATAATTTTAATCACGCATTTTGGCGCAATCATAATCATTTTAGCATAATTTGTAAAAAGAAAAAGAGATTTTTAATTGTGCACCCTGGAAACTTGTCAAATTGATACAAAAGACATTAAAATATGAAGTTGGGAAATGTTGGGAAGATATTTTCAATATGGAATATCGGTAGTATTTAGCATGAGAATGCTAAGGAGAAATTTGAGAAATGAATAAAAATAGTTTTTTACGTATTGTGAAGTATTTGCTGGTGGCAGCATCAGCCGGCATTATTGAGTTCGGCACATTTACGTTGCTTACTTTAATGGATGTATGGCCATATTGGCCTTGTTATCTGATTGCGCTGGTTTTCAGTGTGCTTTGGAATTTTACATTAAACAGGAAGTATACATTCCGGTCTACAGCAAACGTTCCTGTAGCCATGTTTAAGGTTGCTGTTTATTATGCCATCTTTACACCACTGACAACCATTGGCGGAAATTATCTGGCAGAAAGTATGGGATGGAATGATTTTCTGGTAACCATTATGAATATGCTACTAAATTGTTTGACAGAATATTTATATCAGCGCTATGTGGTATTTGGAAAAACAATTGATACCAGAGTGGATTCTGAAGATGGTGTAGCTGTTGACCAGGACAAGGCCATAGAAGTTCAGGACGAATCTTTAGATGCCCAGGGCTGGGAAGAATAGATAATAAATTTCATAGGGGGGAGAATTATGTTTCGGTGTTTGGCATGTGGCGGCGAATTGAGATTTGATGTTGTAAGCCAGAAAATGAAATGTGATTCCTGCAGAGCATTATTTACAATTGATGAGATGCAGAAGAAGTTAATTGAGGGAACAGAAAGCGCTGGTTACGCAGAAGAAGGTCTGTCCCAGGCTGAGAAATTTAAACATCAGCAGAAATTAGAAGACAATATGGAAGTGAATGGTATTGAGAATCTGGGGAAAGCTCCAGAAAAAGATAACCAGGATTCTTCCGAGAAAGAAAAGTATTCCCAGGCAGAGGAGTATATGCAGGGGAATCTGTTTCAGAAAGAGCAGGGAAGCGAAGAGGGAGAACTGAACTTCTCGTCCTTTATGGATTCTGTGGAAGATAATTTAGATGAATTAGAAGAAGCTCAGGAAAAACTGGAGGAGGCCCAGGAAAAAGAAGCGGAAATTCAAAAAGAAAAAGCCTATACCAGTAAGTTTGCCAAGACCCTGTATTCGCAGGACTATAGTGATACAAATTATCATTCTGATAATAAGATGGAGGAATGCGGTGACAGTTTTGACAGTGCAAAGGATGGGGAAGATCTTTCTTCTTTAAAGAGAGTGGAATACTCGGAGTTTGCCAGTCGTAAAACAATGAAGGTAACGGTGTTTCGTTGTCCTCAGTGTGGCGGTGAAATATATTCCAATGATGATACGGCAGCTGGTTTCTGTTCCTATTGTGGTGCGTCCACTGTGCTGGAATCCCGTGTCACAGATATCAATCAGCCAGATTTAATCATACCTTTTAAGATTTCAAAAGAAGCGGCTCTTGCTGCCGTGCAGAAAGAGGCCTCTCGTTCCATCTATTCACCAAGAGATATTCGTGCACCAAAGAATCTGAATCAGGTGCGTGGTATTTATATGCCTTATTGGATTTATGATCTGGATGAATCCAGAAACTTTACCTACAAGGCAAAATACGTCATTGGAAAAGGTGATGACTCGGAAGTAAAAACTTTTCGGTGTGTGAATTCAAGAAAATGTACTCTGGAGGGTCTGGCCTTCGACGGTTCCTATGATTTTTCGGATGACTTAAGTCGTGGTATTGAACCCTATGACACAAATTATATGAAGGAGTTTTCTCCTTTATACTTAAGCGGCTTCTATGCGGATGTGGCTGATGTATCTCCAGATACCTATCGTCCAGATGCTGCGGCCCTTATGAAGAAGCTGGTGCTCCAGTCTGTTAAGGACAATGTGGAACTATCCAGTTATGGAAACGCAAGCCTTGTTAAAGAAAGTGAAGTAGAGGCAAAAATTTTCCCTAAAGTAAATAAAATTCGTAGAGCGGTATTCCCAGTCTGGTTCATGGTATTTCGAACCAAAGACCGTGTTGCCTATGGAGCGGTGAATGGTGCAACGGGAAAGGTTGCATTGGATCTACCAATTAGTATTGGCAAGTTCATTACCGGAACCGCCATATTTACGACAATCATATTTGCGCTCCTATCTACTTTCCTGAAACCAAGACCAGGTCTTTTGCTCTTTATTGCAGCCCTGATTTCTCTTTATGAGATGTCTTCCAACAATGAAGAGATCAGGCAGATTTGTACGAGAATTAACGGCAAGTTTGCTGCTGGTCGAAGAATGGAAAGCTTTATTGCGGAATACAAGCGCAAAAGGCGAAATGAAATTCTCAACATGATATTTGCTAATATGGTACTGGTTCTTTATGTTCTCTTTAATGTCATACTTGGAGATATGAAGCTGGTATCTAAAGTCTTCCTGGTCCTTACAGATGTGGACTATTTCATGCTGATTATGCTGATCATGTTAATTATTGGCTGCATTCTTTACATTCTGGGCCTGCGAAATTTTGCCAAATGTGATGAACTAAAGGGGCTACCTTGTTCCACCTTGAATCTGATTTCACTGATTCTTTTGTTCCTGGTATCCTTGCTGGCACCTCAGGATAAAATGATGGCATCTGGTGCCGTGATTATTTCTTTACTTAGTATTTTGATTTTGCAGTTTGATACCATTGCAAAATATAACATTTTGACAACACAGCCATTGCCTCAGTTCACAACGCATATAGGAGATCATGATTATGAATAGTTTATTTGTATTTTTACTTTCTCTGATTTTAGCGATGATGTTGAATTTCCTTTTGGTTAAAGTAACCACAAGACGTAAAGTTGCCAAGACTCTGGATCTTAAGTGGGCAGGTCGCTATCTGGATGATTTCCAGGATCCTGTTCGCCAGGAAGAAGTTGGAAGCATCAGCGATCGTTTTAAGTTTTAAAGAAAATATCATAAAACTGATACAAATAGTAAGAACTTAATAGATAAATATAAGAATTCTTATTAAATTGGCGAGAAAGTTTCTATTATTTGGAGCAAAAAAGGCGCCAATGAAAGAGGCGGATAGATTAGTTTCTATCCTTCGCAGAGTTGGTGTCTTTCTTATGTAATGTGGGAGATAATTGTGGACACAAATCTTAAGCAAAAAAAGATTTTGATGAAATCAAGTCAGAATCAAAAAATGAAAGATGCATATACTGCATTCGAGAAGAATCTATCTACGAGTATGTTTGTTTGCATTCTTCTGGTACTGGTAGGAGAAATTATTTATTTTTTTGCCCTGGAAAAACAGATACTTCTAAGGGAAGAAATGCTGGCATATATTTTACGATATATGGTTTTTCCATTTATCGTTAATATGATCGGTTGGTGTATCTGGCGCCTGGTTTTAGTCAAGAGTAAGGACGATTTTGCCAGAGCTTTAACCGCCCTCTTATCCATGTTGTTCATTGGTGCCAATATTCTGATAACTCATAATGTTCTTACCGGCCTTTACGCGGTGCTGGTAGTTCTGCCTTTTATTGCCTTGGTTTATGAGAATCGTAGAATTACAAGGATAACATTTGGTGCCACTGTTTTGGTATATGCCATCAGCATGGTTATCATTTATTTCTGGTCAGAAAATCTTCCGAATCGTTTTGTCTTAAATGCAGTTGCAGGTGCTTCGGCGATTTCCATTGCAGCTGTCATTGTCTTTCATGTAGAGCGCTTCACAATTCGTAGAAAACATCTTGTGGATGAAGGATACCAGGAGAATCTGCAGCTACAGAAGGATGCCCGTTACGATAAGCTCACAGGCGTTATGAATTATGCGGGATTCCTGGCAATGATTGAATGCTTCCTGAGGATTGATGTTAAGGATAATGTAGGAGATGACTACATTAAGGTTGTTGAAAATACACCAATCCAGGCAAATGAACTGCCCGGCGATGTATATCTCTCCATTTTAGATCTGGATCATTTCAAATTAGTAAATGACGAGTTCGGTCATGATGTGGGAAACATTGTTCTGGAAAGAATGGGAAAAATTCTTCAGCAGTATACAGGTAATAATATGCAGACTGCTCGCTTTGGCGGAGAGGAATTTATCATTGTCTTTTACAGAACGGATTATGATGTGGCTATGAGAACCCTGAAGGAGATTCATGATACATTTGGAAATTATTATTTCCCAGAAGTGAAGAAGAAGCTTTCCTTCAGTGCAGGTCTTGCCAAGTTCGAAAATGGCATGACTTTAAAAGAACTCTTTAATAAGGCGGATCAGGCTTTATATCATTCTAAGAATAACGGAAGAAATCAGATTACGGTGGCTTAGTAAGGACACGTAATCTTCGAAAAACTGCTTTTTCCTGCACAGTTCATTTGCAGGAATCCATAGAAAATTTGGGTCCATGCTCTCCTCTTTGGGGAGTGCATGGATTCTTTTTTTTATGTTAAAATATGTATGTTGAAAACGTGGGTATTTATTAATTTTTGGGAAAATGGGTGATGCTATGAAAAAGAATCTGAATTATATTTTGCTGGGGCTTGCAGGCCTCTTACTAATCGCCACAATTGTGATTTCTCTTACCCTGGGTAAGAAGAAACCAGAGGCCACTAGTCAGGCAAGCACAGAGCGAAAGTCTATTATGCCAACAATCACCACAGAAGTGGTGGTGGAAATCACGGATGAGGAAGTGGAACAGGCCCTGGAGCCAGTATCTGAACTGATCACCATGAACTACCGCTACAAGGATGTTGGTTCTTACACCTCTTATAAAACTTGGTTCGATGATGAGAAAATTCCATTTACAACCGACTACCAGCTCTTTACCTACACAGGTACTGTGAAGCTGGGATATGACTTCTCCAAGGTGACTTATTCCGTGGACAATGAAAATAAGAAAATAACCGTAACCCTGCCTGAGGTAGAGGTCATTGCAAATGAGATTGACCACGATTCCTTTGAAGTGCAGGATGAGAAGTCTTCTGTTTTTAATCAGCAGAGCTTTGATGATTTTGCCTCTGTGGAAAAGGAACTGATTGAAAAGAAGAATGCAGAAGTGCTTGCCGATGATGAAGCAGTGGAAGAGGCAAGTCAGAATGCAGAACTGATTATGAAGGACTTCCTTCAGCAGAATGAAAAGTTTGATGAATACGACATTGTTTTCCTGAAGGCGAAGGATTCTAAGGGAGAATAGGAAGAGGAAAATAGATGACAAATTATTTTAAGAAGAATAGTAATCAGTTAATCGTAGTACTGGTATTTCTGGTACTGGCCATTTTTTCATTTTTTGCCATGTCCAAGATTTATGATGCAAAGCCATGGTTCCCAGGAGCTAGCCAGTCTTTAGATGATAAGAAGCTGGAAGTTATGGGACTTGCTTCTTCGTCCACAGGTGCCAGTGTTGCCATTACCCTTTTACCAGGGGATATTGGAACGACAGTTGCGGATAAGATGGCAGATTTAAGCGGATATTTCATTATGATTGTTATTGTGATTTATCTGGAAAAATTCCTTATGTTATTTGCAGGTACTTTAGTATTCAAAGTCTTGATTCCAGTGTCCTGTCTTGCCTTTATTGTGGGAATTCTTTTCCCAAGGATCAAGTACTGGGCCAACCAGATGGGAGCAAAACTTTTGGTGATGGCGGTTCTTTTCCTTTTCATTATTCCTCTTTCTGTGGGCATATCCAATAAGATTGACCAGTCACATCAGGCTGATTGGAACCAGACCATTGAAAATGCCAAGCAGAGTGCGGAAGAAATTCAAAATTCAGATCAGAGTATTCTGGAGACTGTACAGAGTGCAGCAACAGCCTTTGTGGAAACATTTAAAGAACTGTTAAATGACATGATTGATGCCATTGCGGTTCTGATTGTTACTTCTTGTCTGATTCCAGTTCTGGTAATCCTTTTATATCTGTGGGTTATGAAATTACTTTTTGGTTTTTCACCAAGTCTGCCAGCTATGCCAAGGGGAAGTAATTTGACCAAGGCCTATCGAAATAAGAAGCATGATATGGATGCCTAATAAAAAAGCCCGACAATTTGTCGGGCAAAATATTGGCATTTAGAAAGCCCGGTCTTGGGGAGGCCGGGCTAAATGTGGGGGGAAGGTTATGTTCCTTCTTCTCTTGAAGAAGTTATTATTATAATACATAAAGTTTGTGAAAAAGTTGTGAAATCGATGCGAATTATGCGTAAATTTTCATACTAAAATTACGCAGGATGCATAGAAGAAATGCTAGATTTTATAGGCTTTTCCGGCGAAAATAATAAAAATATGCAGGGGACTGAAACAGGACTTTGCGTCAGTGCTGGAGTTCGTTTTTTATGAATGACAGCAAATTCGTATCAAAAGTTTGCGAAGTTTTGGTAAACTATGATTCGAAGAAAAATGCGTGGCAAGTTCATTTGCCGGCATTGATTCAGCTAGGAGTATAGACAAATGAAACGAATTGACAATTTAAAATGGGACAAATTAGATAACACAGCGATTTTGTTCCCAGTTATTGCAAAAGAAGGTACCACAAATGTATATCGAATTTCTGTGGTATTGAAAGAAGAAATACAGGAAAATTTATTACAGCAGTCCTTGAATGAAGTCCTGCCTTATTTTGATGTCTTCCGTAATCGTATGAAGATGGGTATCTTCTGGTATTACTTTGAGACAAATCGAAAGAAGCCACCTACAGTACAGAAGGAATGCACGTATCCTTGTCAGTATATTAATCCAAATCTTAACAGGGATTATCTTTTCCGAGTTTCCTATTTCAAGAACCGTATTAATCTGGAGGTTTTCCATGCCATTACGGATGGAGCGGGGGCTATTAATTTCCTTAAGGAACTTGCTTTTAAGTATTTGCGTCTGGCTCATCCGAAGCTGGCGGAAAAACTGGGAGATGATCTGGATGAAATGACATCTCTTAATCATGATGATTCCTATATGAAGAATTACAAGGGACGTCAGAAAAAGATTTATCGTACACATCGTGCGGTTCAGATTCATGGACGCAGACTGCCAATCGATCAGATTGGTGTTATTCATGGTATTGTGCCGGTACAGGAATTGAAGAAGGCTGCCAAGGAAAAGGGAATGACCATCAATTCTTATGTGGTGGGTACTTTCGCCTGGGCTATTTACCAATCCTATTTGCATGGATTACCATCCAAGCTGCCAATTTCCATTAACGTGCCTGTAAATTTACGACCATATTTTAATTCCAATACCAATAAGAATTTCTTCATTATGATTTCTGCTGTCTTTAAGCCGGAGAAAGATGATTATACTTATGAAGAAGTGCTGGAGATTATTGAAGAGAGTATTAGCAGTCAGCTGAAGAAGGATACCATGGAGAAGATTATTGGCTACAACGTATCCAATGAGACCAACCTGATCCTCCGAGCTATTCCTCTTTTCATTAAGAAGTTTGCTATGAGATATGTATATTACAAGTCTGCCAAGGCAAATACATCCACGATTTCCAACGTGGGTTCTGTACAGGTTCCAGAAGAGTATGAGGAATTCATTGATCGCTTTACAGCTATGCTTTCCTTATCCAAGGGCCAGAATGTGAAATGCGTACTTTGTTCCTTCAAGGATCAAATGACCTTGTCTTTCACATCTAACCTGATTAATTCAGATATTCAGCGGGCTTTCTTTAGCAAGCTGACTGAACAGGGAATTCCTGTAAAGATTGAAACGAATGGAGCTTATTATGAGTAAATGTATCCGATGTCATGTTGAAGTCCTGGACGACAGCATCATTTGTCCTCTTTGCCAGGGCGTTCTGAAGAAGGATGTCACAGAGAAGAAAATTAAATATGAGAGCAGTAAGTTAGAGGCTGAAAAGGCTCTGAAAGAAACAGAAGAAAAGGAAGATACGAAGAAGGCTAAGAAAGAAAAGGCTAAGAAAGAGAAGGCAGAGGATGTACAGGAACCTGTATCCAGGTCCGCTTCTTATCCAAATGTCATTGCTTCCACGCATCGTATGCAGTTCGTTATGCGAATTGTGTTCTTTGCGGCAGTGCTGGCGGAGACAGTCTGCATCCTTGTCAATAAACTGACCTTCAAAAATATCTGGTGGTCTGCCATTGTGGGTGTGGGCCTTCTCTTTGGTTATCTCACCCTTTACATTCTCTTCCACAACAAGAAGAGTCTGCAGAAAACCATTTTGATTGAAATGATTCTGGCTGTCATTGCCAGTGTGGGAATTGATGAAATGCTGGGCTTCACCGGCTGGTCATTCACCTATGCCATTCCCATCACCATGATTTCTGTGGACGTGGCAGCCCTTGTGCTTATGATTGTAAACATCGAGAACTGGCAGACTTTCATCATGTCCGAAATCGTGACACTCTTATTCTCAGTTGCTTTACTGGTACTGGGATTGAATCATGTAGTTCCTTTTGGAATCATGACTTATATTTCGATTTTTGTATGTGGCTTCATCTTCCTGGGCACCATTACCTTTGGTGAGAAGATGGTTGTGAGAGAAATCGAAAGACGTTTCCGTATATAGAAGAATATGGCAAATGAGATGCGCAGTTCATTTGCCAAAATAAAATGTGAGGAATAGATCATTGGGAGAAAAAGAACTGAGTCATAAGGGAAAAATCGTCCGTGATATTGTTGCGGCCTTAAATTCCTACGACAATTTTACAGAACGTGCATCAAAGGCGAGTGCAGTGTCGGAGCTGGAGGGCTTCGACTACCCGCCTTTTTTTCAGTCGGAGATTATAGAGTTGCCTCATCATGCCAAGATGGAGAAACTGGTGAGAGATGATTCTAAGATTCAGGATGGGGAATTAAGTACGTTCATTACTCCCCATGATGAAAGCGGTGGGTTGACTCAAAATCCAGAAGGGAAATATGTCATTCTCCACCTGCATGGTGGAGGCTATGTGGGTGCCTTTAAGAGGAATTATCATAGAGTGGCTGGTTATTATTCCGAGGTATCCCATGGAATGGATGTGTATTCTTTGGACTACCGTGTGGCACCAGAATTTCCATTTCCTGCGGCAGTGCAGGATGCAGTGGATGCCTTTCATTATATTCTGGCCCAGGGCATTAAAGCAGATCATATTTTCATTGGTGGGGACTCTGCAGGTGGGGGTCTGGGACTGGCTCTTTCCATGTATTTACGAGATGAGAAGGGTATGAGTCCAGCAGGACTCATTCTCATGTCTCCCTGGGCAGATACATCTGCCAGCGGTCCATCTTATACAGAGAATACAGAAATCGATCCTGTATTTGGTGGTAGCCGTTCCGCTCTGATATTTGAGAATCCATATGCCATGGATGCGGATAAGCAAAATCCAATGCTGTCACCAGCTTTTGGAGACTTCGTAGGTCTTCCACCAATGCTTGTGCAGACAGGAACGGATGAAATGCTGCTAAGTGATTCGGAGACCGTGGCGGAGAAGGCGAAAAATTCCGGCGTGAAGATTCGATATACAAAGTATGAGGGAATGTTCCATGTCTTCCAGATGGCAGGGCCCATCATGGAAGAGTCCAGCCGTGCCTGGACTGAGGTAGGAAAGTTTATAAATGCTGTGAAGAATCTTGCTGACCTATAAGGTGAGCGTTCGCTTATGATTTGCATTTGAACAGAAGATAATCTGTAGGGCTTCTATTCGGGGAAATAAATTAATGAGATAAAACTTTGCAGAAAGAAATAAATTTACTTTGTGCTTTTCATTGGGAGACTTCCTGTGGAGAAATAGGAGATTAGGAAGGAAATGGACGAGAAAAAAATCCGAGAGAATTATAGAAAACTGACTCTGGCCTTGATTGAAAAGGGACTTACCATCACTACTATGGAGAGCGCCACTTCTGGCCAGATTGCTTCTCTGATTACAGATACAGAGGGTTCTTCTGCCATCTTTCATGGAGCCTTTGTTACCTATTGCAATGAGGAGAAAATTAAAAGAGGAGTGCCTGCTGAGATTATTGAGAAGTACTCGGTATATTCGGAGGAAACAGCGCGAGCTATGGCAGAAGCAGTGAGAAGGGCTATTCCATCTGATCTTGCCATTGGTGTCACAGGAACCATGGGTAATGTGGACCCTGCCAATGCACAAGCGTCCTGCCCAGGCAAGGTATATTTTGCCATCGCTCTGGAGGGAAAAACTTATTCCTATCAGACGGATATTCCTGTTCAGGACAGCCGACTGGATTATAAACTTCTGGTGGCAGAAAAAATTTATGAAAAAATAATTTTTCTTTTGTAACAAATGCAATGGTCTGGCAAGGTTCAATTTTATATAATCCATTTACAATTCTAATTCGTCTGGTGGAAAAGACCGAAATCGTTTTCGAAACTAGATGTCCTAGTTTTTCAATCTAAAAAATCAATCACTGGATATACTGAATTTATGAATTCTAGCAGGTGCAGTGCGTGCAAATGAACTGTGTCAAATAATGTCCTTAATGGCCCTCTGATCTAGAGAAAATAAGAGGTTTTCGCCATTTTTTTACTTCCAGAGAAATTTTACATAAACACTATATTTAGTAGCAGAATATTAAAATAAACACTAGCAGTTGTGTTTTTATCGAAAAAAGTTATAGACAAAGCAGAGCCTCAATGGTACTATAATCGTGCAGCCAAAAATTGACATACCGAAAGCGTATGACTTCTGGTTTGCAGGTAACACAGGGGTGTAAAAGGTTATAAATTTTTCGAGGAGAAACACAATGATTTACGATGAAACACTTGATGGGAATTTGGATTTAGATGACATTAAAATGTGCGTTATGAAGCGTTCGGGGGAACGTGTGCCATTTAATCCAGAAAAGATTACAAACGCTATTCACAAGGCTAACCGTGAAGTTGGTATCATTACAGAGCGTTTAACAGAAGATGAAATTAATAAGATTGTTTTAGGTATTGTTAAGGATGCTGCCAATGCAGGTCGTGACCTTTCTGTAGAAGAAATTCAGGATAAGGTTGAAGATGGTCTCATGTCTACTGGTAAGACACGTGCAGCAAGACTTTACATCACATACCGTTATAAGCATAATGAAATGCGTAAGATGAGCGAAGTTGATCAGAAGATCGCCGGCGTCGTTGAACGGGAAAATGAAGAAGTTAAGCAGGAAAACTCCAATAAGAACCCAACGGTTCTTTCTGTACAGCGTGATTACATGGCTGGTGAGTGGAGCCGTTACTACACAAATAAGTACCTGCTTCCTGATGATATCGTTCGTGCACACAAGGAAGGCGTTATTCACTTCCATGATGCAGATTACTTTGCACAGACAATGCACAACTGTGATCTTGTAAACCTGGATGACATGCTTCAGAACGGCACAAACATCAGTGGTACACATATCGACAGACCAAGATCATTTGCTACAGCTTGTACAGTAGCTTCACAGATTGTTGCTCAGGTTGCTTCCAACCAGTACGGTGGACAGACAATTACTCTTTCTCATCTGGCACCATTTGTAGATGTCAGTCGTCAGAAAATCTTCAGGAGACTGACAGAAGAACTGGAGGAAGTTGGCGCTTCTATTACAGATGATGAGATGAAGGTTCTTGTTGAAAAGGAAGTACGTAAGGAAGTTGAAAGTGGATGTCAGACAATCCAGTATCAGCTGATTACTTTACAGTCAACAAATGGACAGGCTCCATTCGTTACTGTATTCATGTACCTTCATGAAGTACCAGAAGGACAGACGCGTGCTGACCTTGCTATGATCATCGAAGTAATGCTTCAGCAGAGAATCCTTGGCGTTAAGGATCGTACAGGCGTTTATATTACACCTGCTTTTCCTAAGCTTATTTATGTTCTGCAGGAAGATAACATTACAGAAGATGCACCATACTTCTATTTGACAAAGCTTGCTGCCGAATGTACAGCAAAGAGAATGGTTCCTGATTATATTTCTGAGAAAAAGATGCTGGAACTTAAGGGCGATGTTTTCCCATGTATGGGATGTCGTTCATTCCTGACACCTGACCGTTTCACAGATGCAGGAGTTGGTAATATTTCAAAGGCTAAGAATTATGTAGAAGGCAAGCACCGTTACTACGGTCGTTTCAACCAGGGTGTTGTAACACTTAACCTTGTTGATGCAGCTTGTTCTTCAGGCAAGGATATGGAAAAGTTCTGGGCAATCATGGACGAACGTCTTGACCTCTGCCACAGAGCACTGCAGATTCGTCACAACAGACTGCTTGGTACACCTTCGGATGTAGCTCCAATCCTTTGGCAGGATGGTGGTCTTGCACGTCTTGCACCAGGTGAAACCATTGATAAGCTTCTTTTTGATGGCTATTCAACAATTTCTCTTGGTTATGCTGGTCTTGCAGAGTGCGTTTATTACATGACAGGCGTTTCTCATACAACACCAGAGGGCGAAGAGTTCGGTCTTAAGGTTATGCAGATGCTGAATGATGCCTGCAAGAAGTGGAAGAGCGAAGAGAATATCGACTATTCCGTATATGGCACACCACTGGAATCAACAACATACAAGTTCGCTAAGAACCTTCAGAAGAGATTCGGTAAGATTCCAGGCGTTACAGATAAGAACTATATTACAAACAGCTATCACATCCATGTTACAGAAAATATCGATGCATTTGATAAGCTGACTAAGGAAGCAGCATTCCAGGCACTTTCACCTGGTGGCGCTATCTCTTATGTAGAAGTTCCAAACATGCAGGATAACATTCCAGCAGTACTTGCACTTCTTCAGCATATCTACAACACAATCGTTTATGCTGAGCTGAATACAAAGTCAGATTTCTGTGAAGAGTGTGGCTTTGATGGAGAAATTCAGATCCAGGAAGATGAAACAGGTAAGCTGATCTGGAAGTGCCCTAAGTGCGGAAACACAGATCAGTCTAAGATGCACGTTGCCCGTCGTACATGCGGTTACATCGGAACACAGTTCTGGAACCAGGGACGTACAGCTGAAATCAAGGACCGTGTCCTTCACCTGTAAATAAGGGAAAGCGATAAAACGCTTATGGCTAAATCTGGCAAATGAACTTGTCGGAAATTTCATTTCTAAAGAAGGATGTATTTGGGAGTAGGAAATGAGAACATCTCATTTGCGGAGGGACTCTTATGAATTATGGAATGATTAAACCATTTGATATTGCAGATGGCGAGGGGGTTCGTGTCAGCATTTTTGTATCTGGCTGCACCAATCATTGTTATAACTGTTTCCAGCCAGAGACCTGGGATTTCAATTACGGAAAGCCATATACAGCAGAGACGGAAGAAACATTGATGCAGGAACTGTCTAAAACCTATATCGCCGGGCTGACCATGCTGGGTGGAGATCCTATGGAGTTTTCCAATCAGGAAGAACTGGTCAAACTTTGCAGGCATTTTAAGGAGAAATTCCCTAAGAAAAACATCTGGTGCTATACAGGATTCCTTCTGGATGAAGATTTATTAGTTGGCGGAAAACGTCATGGAGAGTATACAGATGAATTTCTTTCTTACATCGATGTTTTAGTGGATGGAAAATTTGTGGAGGAGCTGAAAGATATTTCCCTGAAATTCCGTGGCTCCAGCAATCAGAGAGTCATTGATGTAAAGAAATCTCTGGATGCAAATGAGATTGTTCTTTATTTAGAATAGATTGTGCCACATTCAAAGAAGAGTGTGAAAATATAGCAAATTTGGCAGGCCATATCCTAGGGTGTGGCCTCTTTTTGTGGTATACTTATGGCAGTGTGAGTTATGAAAAAACACAGGAAAAATAAGGATTTTGTGCGATGTCACTTTGGGCCATGGGTGATTTTCACCTGAACTTTTCTCAGCCAGAAAGATCGATGGATCCGTATGGAAAAGTCTGGGTAAATCATGAGAAGAAAATATTTATGAATAGCCAGAAGATGATTTCTCCGGAGGATACTTTTGTGGTAACGGGAGATCATGGCTGGGGCAGAAGAATTAATTCCTGCCAGCCGGACATGGATTTCATTGCTTCCCTTCCGGGACGTAAGATTCTCCTTCGAGGCAATCATGATATGTTCTGGAACACCAAGAAAACAAAGCAGTTAAATGAATTCTTTAATCCAAGACTCTATTTTCTACAGGATAATTTTTACAGCTACCAGGCGGCAGACGGTAAGGAATATGCCCTGTGCGGCACAAAGGGTATCTGTTTTGAGAACCTGACGACCTATGAACAGTTCTTGAAACTACTGGATCGGGAGACCCAGAGAATGGAAAAGTCTGTGGGAGAGGCCTGGCAGGCAGGCTACCGCAACTTTGTATTATTCCTGCACTATCCACCAACAACGATTGGGGAAAGCACAAGCCCTTTTACAGAAATTGCAGAAAGAGTTGGTGCGAGCCATGTGGTATATTCACACAGCCATGGGGAAGCCAGATTCCATGACAGCTTACAGGGCAAGGTCAGAGGAGTAAATTATCATCTGGTTTCTGGAGATTTCCTGGATTTTAAGCCAGTGAAGATTCTTGATTAATAGATTTGATTCAGGTGAAGAAAATGAAAATCGGTATTTTTGATTCTGGCATCGGTGGGGTATCCGTGTTACATGAGGCACTGCATCGACTGCCAAATGAAGAGTATATATTTTATGCAGATGTGGACCATGTGCCATATGGAAAAAAAGAACCGGAAGAGATTCAGGGATTTGCAGATGACATCATGCAGTTCATGATTCAGAAGGGGGTAGATGCTGTGGTTATCGCCTGTAATACGGCGACCTCTGTGGCGGTACCTTTCCTTCGGGAGAAGTATAAGAATCTTCCTATCATTGGCATGGAGCCAGCGGTTAAGCCGGCTGTAAAGATGAGGGGAAAGGACAGAGTTCTGGTCATGGCAACTCCTGTGACTATTCGGGAAAACAAGCTGCATGATTTGCTTCAAAAGGTGGATACAGAGCATTCCTGTGACCTTCTTCCTATGCCGGAGCTTGTGACCTTTGCTGAGAAGGAGAACTTCTCAGATCCTGCCATTCTGGATTATTTGAAGAAGCAGTCTGCCAGCCTGCCACATCCAATATCTGAATATTCGGTAGTGGTTCTGGGCTGTACACATTTCAACTATTTCAAGCCACAGTATCGTCAGATGTTCAGTGAGGATACAAGCTTCATTGACGGCAATGCCGGCACAATCCGGCATCTTGCAGATGTGCTGGGATTGACGCTGACAGATGAGGTGAAGGCTGTAAGGAAGGAAACTTCACAGGCATGCGCTGCCGTAAATGAAGAAAAAGTCAGCTATTATTTCTCTGGCAGACCAGTAGAGGATGAAAAGGAATTGCAGATATTTAAGCATCTGCATGAGAGATTAGAAGAGGTAAGAAGTTTTTAAATCGATATACACAAATAGGCAGTACATTTGCAAATAGATTGATAGAAATGAGATTTATATGGAAGAGAAGAAAGAATTTAAAGATGTAAATGAGATGACTCCAGCAGAGCAGAAGGCGCGCCTGCAGAAGGCGGAGGCCATTCTTGCGGAGCAGGAGAAGAGCCGGGGCACCACTTGTGATACTTGTGCCTACTATGCCTTTGATGAGGAGTATGGTGGATATTTGTGTGATATCAATATGGACGAAGATGACTTTGCGCGACTGATGGAGAAGCGTGTTAAGGCCTGCCCATATTATAAGAATGGGGACGAATACAGGGTTGTTCGTCACCAGAATTAAGCCGGGTCTTGGGGTGGCGAAAGCTAGGTAGAAGGTATCACAAGACTTGTGAGGAGACAGCGTATGGAACGAGATACACTTATGATTGGTGGAGTGGAATTTAACTCCAGATTTATTTTAAGTTCTGGTAAGACAGGACATTACACAAATGAGTTGATTCATTCAGCAATTGATGATGCGGGAGTTGAAATGATTTCCGTGGCTTTATCTCATCTGAATGAAGAGGATAATGGTTTGAAACAGGCACCAGAGGGCATTAAGTTTTTGCCTACGACTCTGGGTGCAAGAACTTTAGATGATGTGATTAAGATGGCTCACCTTTCCAAGGATAGAGGACTGGGAGATTTTATTAAGGTGGAGATTTTACATGACCTGAAATATGAACTTCCAGATAACGATGCCACAGTGGAAGCCACAAGAATTCTGACAGAGGAAGGCTTTAAGGTATTGTCCTATTTCTATCCAGATATGGTGCTGGCTGAGGAACTAATTAAGGCGGGAGCGGTGGCCATTATGCCACTGGCATCTCCATCTGGTTCCAGCAAGGGACTGCAGACCAGAGATTTTATTGCAGCCATGATTGGAAGATTTGACGTGCCAATTATTGTGGACGCAGGAATTGGCAGACCATCCCAGGCTTGTGAAGCCATGGAAATTGGTTGTGATGGTATTATGGCGAACACAGCCCTGGCAACAGCAGATAACCTGCCAATGATGGCAAAAGCATTCCGCAATGCCATTGATGCTGGTCGTCTGGCTTACCTGTCTCGTAAGTAAAGATAGGCATTCCACTTAGACTTGGATGAATACGCAATTCAAATGGGCTGACTTTTACAAAAGTCAGAAGATGTGGTAACGTATACGCGGTAAAGAATTATTTGGCAACTGGCTGTCAAATTTAAGAAATAGACATGAAAATAGAAATGAGGAAAAAATAATGGCTAACAAAATCGGCCGCAATGATGCATGTTGGTGTGGTAGTGGTAAGAAGTATAAGACTTGTCATGAAGCGATTGATCGCAAGATTGAAATGTTTAAGAATCAGGGAGCTCTGGTTCCTTCACGTGCACTGCTGAAAACTCCTGATCAGATTGAAAAAATTAAAGAAAGTGCAAAGATTAACATCGCTTGTCTGGATGCAGTAGCAGAGCAGATCAAGGCTGGTATGAGCACAGCAGAAATCGATAAGATTGTTTATGATACAACAATCAAGTATCACGGAATTCCTGCACCTTTAAACTATGAAGGTTTCCCTAAGTCCGTTTGTACTTCTATTAATGATGCAGTTTGTCATGGTATTCCTTCTGAGGATGAAATCCTTCAGGATGGTGATATCATCAACGTTGACTGTTCAACAATCTTAGATGGTTACTTCTCAGATTCATCTCGTATGTTCATGATTGGTAATGTATCAGCAGAAGATAAAAAACTTGTTGAAGATGTAAAGAAGGCATGTGAGCTTGGCCTTGAGCAGGTTAAACCTTGGGGCTTCCTGGGAGATATGGGCCAGACAATCAATGACTTCTGTAAGAGTCAGGGCTACAGCGTTGTTCGTGAAATCGGCGGACATGGTGTTGGACTTGAATTCCATGAGGAGCCTTGGGTTTCTTATGTAACAAAGAAGGGCACAGATATGCTGATGGTTCCAGGTATGATGTTCACCATCGAACCAATGGTTAATATGGGCGCACCAGATGTGTTCGTAGATTCCGATAATGACTGGACAGTATATACAGAAGATGGTTCCAAGTCAGCACAGTGGGAGTTTCAGGTCCTTGTCACAGAAGACGGATATGAAATCATTTCTTACTAATTTAGCAAATGGAATGTGCTAAGATTTATGACTTTCCCAGGGACATAAGTTTGGTCACCAGAACAAAATAAAGAAGCGAGAATTCATAATTTGAATTCTCGCTTTTTTGATTGCGAAAGGTTTTGGAATATGCGGCAAGTTCATTTGCCGGATGTTTAAGGCATAAGGGTTGCAGTAGGCGCTGCTTCGTCAGGCTGGATACCACCAAATACCTGGTCCATGTCTTCTACGATGCTGTTGTCCAAATCTCCATGAAGAACCATTTCACGCATGATTTCCATGGCCTTTTCGTGAGAGAAGCCTGCTTTATAGGCACGCTTTTCTGTAAGAGCCTGATAGATATCACAACAGGTCATAATCTGTTCTTCCTTGGAAAGATTCTTGGCAGTAAGGCCGTTTGGATATCCTTCTCCATTAATCTTTTCATGGTGATTGGATGCCCAGCGTACAACCTCGTCCATTCCCTTGGAATGAATCTGGGAAAGAATCTGGTAGGTATAAATAACGTGACGTTTCATCACAAGATATTCTTCATCTGTAAGTTTGACTGGCTTCTGCAGAATCTCATTTGGAATCATAAGTTTACCAATGTCATGCAGGGCGCCTGCCAGATAGAAACGAGTCTTTTTATCTTCAGGGAAGCCATAGAACTTTGCCATGTTTTCCGCATTCTCTGCCACACCAATGGAATGACGGCAGGTGTAGTGCTGCTTAAAGTCCACAATACGAGCGAACAGAGTTGCCAGGTTTCTAACCTCTGAGAAGGAATATTCATCATTAAAATGCTTGGTTGCTTTTGCCAGATAAGTGTCTAACTGGTTATCAGATAAATGCATAAGATCTTTGTACTTAAAGTTCTTTGTAAAGGTCTCTGCAAGATCTGGAGCAAAGAAGGATCTGGTTTCGTTGGTTACGAAATAAAGAATTTCCTTATAAATATCCTTGGTTGGACTTCGAAGATCGAATTTTTCTTCAATCATATAAGCCAGATGCATGAGCTGAGCTTTGATTGGAGTACGATCGAAGGTATGTTCGAATGGACCAGAACCGTCAGAACATTCTCTGTGTAAGAGGATGACATCACGGTTATTGGTACGGAAAGGTACGTACTTCATATTGTTTTCTGCAATGATACAACGACGGATGTTAAAGTCATTTTCGCTGTAACCGGTTCCCTGGTTATATTTCATATATTCCAGTTCTTCCTGATTGACTTCGGTCAGGGAATTATCATGGAGAATAGAAAAAGAAACCAGGTCTGTCAAATCATTGTTAGAAAGACCCAGCATCTTACCTGCCATAATAGAAATAGCGGCAATGCGCTTTGAATGACCAGGACGAATCTTGGTAGCAAGTTCGTTATCATGAGAATTCAAAAGCTCGTCCTCTGCGTTATCTAAGGCAGAAGATACCGCATATAAAATTTCATTTAAATTGATTTTCAAATGGATTTTCCTCACTTTTGAGATGCATCGGAACAGATGGACTCTCAGAATCAAAAAGGCATGAAAAATGGTCACACACACCTAGATAAATTTTAACGCATTTCCATTATTATGTAAATGAAACAGCGTGCGCAATCTGTCTCTAAATTGGAAACAGATTGCGCAGAATGACCTTGTATTCATTTGTATGGATTGGGAACTTACATAAGGAGTGACAGAATTAAAAGTAGCAGAGTCACGACATAAAAGGCAAACATACCGGGAGCCAGGAAAATGGTCTTGCTGCGAATGTCCTTAGGAAGGGAACCAGGAATATCCTGTACCATAAATGCCTTGCAGTTGAGAATAAACATGATAATACCAGTAATCATAAGAGCCATATAGAAAAGACCATAGGCCACGGTTACGACCGGATTGTTTCCCTGACTTACATAGAGGCTGACTACAGAACCCATGAAGTTCACCATCATATGCAGGAAGATTGTGTACTGAATCTTACCGGTGTTGAGATAAATGCTGGCGAAAATCATACCGATAATAAAGGCGTAGAAGAACTGGTACACATTTGCATGGAATAGACCAAACATGAGACCAGAAAGGATAATGGCCATCTGGCGACTGATTGGTCCAATACGATCCAGGAGAAGCTTACGGTAGAGGAGCTCTTCAATGATTGGAGCAAGAATAACAACGGTGAGAATGATCAGGGCAGGATTAACCTGCATCACAAGATCACTGACAGCATTTTCAGCAGTTACTCCAGGAATCAAATTGAGAAGTTTTCCCAAACCCAGACCAAGGAGAGCACCGGCAAACATGCCCGCCATACAGATTGTAAATACAGCAAAGAACCAGCCCACTGTAATCTTTCTTGGATATGGCTTCAGTTTTGGCAGATTTCTTACCATAAGATAAACCACTGGAAAAGCAAATAAATAAGAAGGAAGAGTTCCCACAAGTAATTGCATATTGGCGTTTTTTGCTAAATCAGGGGCTACACTTTGGATGATGAGCATGATCAGTATGGCGGCGACCTCACCAATAATCATATAGAGTGCGTAAGCGATACCAATTCTGGTAACTGATTTTTTCTGTGGCATAGTAATCTCCCTATTTCCATTTGCGAGTTCCCATATAGACACAAGTTATATTTACGGGAACTCGCATTGAATTTGATTTCATCATTATAGATGCTTTCTATACTAACACATATTGAATCCCTAAGACATAAAACTCACATTTTTATCACATTATCAGTCTTGCAAAGTAAAATGAATGATGTAAAATGTTTTTTAGCACTCAATTGTAATAAGTGCTAACAGTGTAAGCTGCATTAGATGGAACCAGAGGAAAGAGGGGAAAACTAAGGGCAGTTCATTTGCAAAATATTATCAGGAAGAAAGGAATATAGTAATGCTGACAATTCCAATTTATGACACAATCCTGCTTCCGGATGTGACATTTTATTTTAAGAAAGAAGTAATTGATGGCTGGAACATTGAGGAATTATACGATGGCCAGGAATTGATTTTTGCCATGCTGAAGGAAGATAAGGATGTGTTAGATGGCGTTAGCCTGGATGAGGTTTATCCAATCGGTGTTTCCGCAAAAATCGAAAGTATTGACAGTGATGGGAATGTGAAGGTTCGCACCAAGGATCGTGTGAACTTTATTTCATTCGGACAGGACCCAGATGGCAATATTGATGCGGAGGTTGTGGTTCGTCCAGAAATGAACGATATGTCTGTGGATGAGAGAAAGACCAAGTTTGAGAAACTGAAGAAGGAGTTCCTTGGTTTTGTTCAGAAGTACCAGTGGGGCATCTGGGCAAGGGGATTTATCCTGCAGTGGAAGAATATCAATGAACTGGCATGTTCTATGTCTGGTTATTTTGCTCTTACCTGGGAGGAGAAAGTTGATTATGTTATGACTGACTCTGCAAAGGTTCGCTTTGAGAAGATTGAGCATGCATCCTATGAGTTTATGGAAATGGCTCGGGTGAATAATGAAGCCAGTGATGCCCAGAAGAAGCAGAATGAAAGCCTCTATCGTGAGGATGCTATTAAGAAGCAGATCAATATCCTGCAGAAGGAACTGGATGATATGCATCCAGAAAATATTTCCGATGTAAGAAAGTTTGAGAAAAAGATTCAGGAATCTGGTATGAATGAGGAGGCTCGTCGGGAAGCAGACAAGGTTCTAAATCGTATGAAGCAGGAAGGACAGGATGGACATGAGTATGGCATGCTCTATGACTACCTGGATTTCGTTACCAGCCTTTCCTGGAAAAATGAAAAGATGCCAGAGGTGAATCTGGATAAGGCAGAAGAGGTTCTGAACCGTGACCATTATGGACTGGAAAAGGTTAAGAAGAGAATTATCCAGCAGCTGGCGGTTATGGCTTTAAATAAGAAGCAGTCTGGTTCCATCCTGCTCTTTGTGGGTGCACCGGGAACTGGTAAGACCTCCATTGGTCAGTCCATCGCGGAAGCCCTTGGCAGGAAGTATGTACGTGTCAGCCTGGGTGGTGTTAGAGATGAGGCTGAAATCAGAGGCCATAGAAGAACCTATGTAGGTGCAATGCCAGGACGTATTATGGATGGCATGGAAAAGACTGGGGTAAATAATCCGGTTATGGTACTGGATGAGGTGGATAAGCTGGTGAGAGATTACAGTGGTGATCCGGCCTCTGCACTTCTGGAAGTACTAGATCCAGAACAGAATGGTACTTTTACAGATCACTACATGAATGTGCCATATGATCTGTCAAATGTATTTTTCGTATGTACTGCCAACTCCACGGATACCATTCCGGAACCACTTTTGAATCGTATGGAAGTTATTGATTTCTCTGGCTACACAGCCACAGATAAATTCCATATTGCCAAGAAGCATCTGATTCCGAAGGCTATGAAGAAGATGGGGATTCAGAAGAAGGATATCTCTGTAACGGATGCAGCCATTAAGAAGATTATTTCTGATTACACAATGGAGGCAGGTGTTCGAGGCCTGAAGAAGCAGATTGATAATCTCATGCGTTATGCTGCTGTGGAACTTGTAAGGAATCAGGACAAGCCTGAGAAAATTACGGTGAAGCCGGATCAGTTAAAGGAGTTCCTGGGACGCCGAGGTTTAAGTCATGATGTGATTGAAAAGAGTACGGTTCCCGGTATTGTCACAGGTCTTGCCTGGACTATGGCTGGCGGTGAAATCCTCTTCATTGAAACTAAGCTGGTAAAGGGTAGTGGTAAAGTGATTATCACAGGACAGCTGGGGGATGTTATGAAGGAGTCCGCTGAAATTGCTATCTCTATTGTAAAGTCTATGTATCCAGAAGAGGCAGAAGTACTTCAGACTTCAGATCTTCATATCCATGTTCCAGAAGGAGCGGTTCCTAAGGACGGTCCTTCTGCAGGTATCACACTGGTAACTGCACTTTCATCTTTACTCACAGGTAAGAAGGTGGATCCTCGTATTGCCATGACAGGTGAAGTATCTCTTCGTGGTAATGTAATGCCAATTGGTGGTCTACCTGAGAAGCTCATGGCTGCAGTACGTGCTGGAGTAAAGAAGGTCTACATTCCTATTAAGAATGCAGATGATCTGGAAGATGTGGCTGATGAAGTAAAGAATCAACTTGAAATTGTGCCTGTAAAAACGATTACAGATGTAACAGAGGAAGTGCTGGGAAAGAAACTGATTTTGGCTACAAAAAACAAAAAACTAAAAAAGTAAAGTATATAACTTTATAAAATTAAGATAAATTTCAGTTTCATCCAATAATAACAAGAAATAACACGCGTTGCACCTCTTTGAAAAAGTAACAAAATTTTAATAAAAAAATGGAAAATAATCTCCATTTTTTAAAAAATATAGTGCTATTTGGACATAAATATTAAAAAAAAGACATAGGAAACCGAATGGAAAAAATGATTAGACACTTTTCGAAAAGTGTATATGTAAGACACGGATGGATTGTGGAATAATAACCTCGTTTTTTAGAGGAATTGCTCCTGCTTTATTTTACAATCGTTATCCGTAAAAAAGGCAGAAAAGATAGGCTTTTTCTGCCTTCTTTTGCTTGACACTAAAATATGTCCGCCCTATACTTTTCATAGTGTGTTAGGGGGGGAAAGAACCAAGGTTGAGACTAGATTTGCGTGCCCCAAACCGGGCGCGCTTTTTCTTTTTTCACCCCTGGTCGAAAATTCTGACGAAAGGAGAAAGAAGTTGGCTAAGAACAAGAAGAAAAATGTAATCATTGCCATCCTTTTACAGTTGGTTATTTTAGGCTGTCTGGTAGCATTTACATATAAAGTAAAGAATGGAAGTATTAAGAATGAGATGCGTGATGCTGTATTGCATCAGGAGAATAAGATCAGCCTTTTTGGTCTCATGAACGTTGATCCATCCTTAATTTCTGCCTTTATCGTAACAATTCTTTTACTGGTATTTGCAGCAATCATTCGTATCTTTTTTATTCCTAGATTCAAATATGTACCTGGAAAATTCCAGATGCTGATTGAAGGCTGGGTAGGTTTGTTTGATAACCTGGCAAGAAGTAATAGTCCAAAAAGAAATAAATTCCTGGGTGCCTATGTATTTATGGCAGGAACTTATATCTTTACAGGAACAATGTTTGAACTCTTTGGCGTTCAGGGTATCGCAACAAATGGCAATTCTGTTTCCCTGCCAGCACCACTTGCCAATATCAATGGCGCGATTTGTATGGGATTTTTATCCTATGCCGTAATTATGGGTGGTGGTATTGCATCTAATAAGATCAAGGGAGTATTTAAGACTCTGAAGGAATTCTCATTACCTGTATCCATGAGTTTCCGTCTTTTCGGTGCTTTACTTTCTGGTATGTTAGTAACAGAACTTGTTTACTACTTCATTCATCTTAGTTTTGTACTTCCTGTAATCGTTGGCGTACTCTTTACAGTTATGCATGCTCTGATTCAGGCATACGTACTTACAATGCTCACAAGCGTTTACTATGGTGAAGTTTCGGAAAAAGTTGTTAAGAAGTCAAAGAAAGCTATGTCAGAAGTTGAGACAGCAAAGTAGTCTCAAATAATATTTTTGGAGGATTCATCCATGAAGGGTTTGAAAAAAAGTTTAAGTTTACTGGCAATTCTGGTTTTAGTTGTAACATTGGGATCAGTAATCGCTCCTAAGAAAGTTCAGGCATCTCCTGCAAAGAGCACAGTTGTTGTTTCTGCTGCAGAAGAAGGTGCAGACACAGAAGAAACCGTTGAAGAAGATGCATCTACAAGCACAACAGGCAACAGAGCGATTGCTGCTGGTATCGCTATTGGTCTTGCTGCAGGTGCAGGTGCCCTTGGTATGGGTATCGCTGTTGGTAGAGCTGGTGAAGGTATTTCACGTCAGCCAGAAGCTGATGGTAAGATTCGTACAACACTGATGCTTGGTCTGGTATTCATCGAGACAGCTATCATCTACTCACTGATCGTTGCCATTCTGATTATTTTCGTAATGTAGTGTGCCTACAGAGAAAATCAATTAGAAGCATGCAAATGGACTTGGCGTAGATTTACGCACATCTCATTTGCAAAGTAGCAAATTAAGAAAACGAGGTAATTAAGATGCCATTAGGAATCGATTTTGGACAGATTTTCCTTCATCTTTTCAATGTTGCCATCCTCTTTGGTGGTCTCTATCTTCTCCTTTATAAGCCTGTTAATAACTTTATGAAGAAGCGTGCAGATCATTACAAGGAAGTTGATGAGGCAGCAAATGCAAAGCTGGCAGACGCAGAAGCTAAAGTTAAGGAATACGAAGAAAAGATTGCTGCTGCTGATGCAGAGATTGCTGAAAATAAGAAGACTGCAGCTGCAGAACTGGAAACATTCCGCGAGAATAAGAAGAAGGAAGCTGAGAGAGAAGCAGCATCCATTCTTTCATCTGCTGAAAAGAAGGCAGAAGCTGAGCGTGCAGGTATTGTAACTGGCGCTAAGGAAGATATTACAAAGATTATTGAAGAAGCAGCAAAGAAGGTTGCCGTTGGTGGCGACACAGAAGCTGCCTTTGACGCATTTTTCGACAGTGCAGAGAGGGGTAAGCAGGATGGAACAGAAGCCTAATATTGCACGGCTTTATTCTGCTGTTGAACCATCTCTCAGCGCAAAGAGCCGTTTTGAAAAATTTGTACAGGAAAAGTACGGACAGGATACTCAATTTGAATGGATAGAGGATTCCTCTATTCAGGATGGCTTCAAACTGGAATATGGTAATGAAGTATATGACTGGACTAAGGAAGGTCGTTTCGAACAGTTCCGTGAAAAACTGCAGGGTTTGCAGCGGGTAGCTGTTGAAGAGAAGAAGGATATCATGCCTATCTTTAGACAGTCTGTTGATGACTTTTCTGTACAGGCCATTGCTGAAGAAGAAGGTATTGTACTTTCTGTGGGTGATGGTATCGTACGTTGTTCTGCCCTTGCACAGGTTCAGTACGGTGAAATTCTGGTATTCGAATCTGGTGTGCGCGGAATGGTACAGGACCTGAAAGATGATACAGTCGGTGTCATTCTTTTCGGTGATGATACAGATGTAGAAGAGGGCAGTCGTGTTCGTAGAACAAAGAAGACTGCTGGTGTACCAGTTGGTAATGGATATCTTGGACGTGTTGTTGACGCTCTGGGTAATCCTATTGATGGTGGTCCTGCCATCCAGGCTCAGGGATATCGTGCAATCGAGTCACCTGCTCCTGGTATCGTTGATCGTCAGTCAGTAAATACACCAATGAACACAGGTATCCTTTCAATCGACTCCATGTTCCCAATCGGACGTGGACAGAGAGAATTAATTATCGGTGACCGTCAGACAGGTAAAACTTCTATCGCTATTGATACCATTCTGAATCAGAAGGGTAACGGCGTAATCTGTATTTACGTAGCAATCGGCCAGAAGGCTTCCTCTGTAGCCAAGCTGGTTGAAAATTTGAAGAAACAGGGTGCTATGGACTACACAATCGTAGTCAATGCTTCCGCTTCTGAAACAGCACCTATTCAGTATATTGCACCTTACTCAGGAACAGCCATTGGTGAGTTCTTCATGCATCAGGGTAAAGATGTTCTCATCGTTTATGATGATCTTTCCAAGCATGCCATTGCTTACCGTGCCCTTTCACTTCTTCTGGAACGTTCTCCAGGTCGTGAAGCTTATCCTGGTGACGTTTTCTATCTGCATTCAAGACTGCTTGAAAGATCAGCTCGCCTTGCAGATGAAATCGGTGGAGGTTCTCTTACAGCACTTCCAATCGTAGAAACACAGGCAGGTGATGTATCTGCTTATATTCCTACAAATATCATTTCCATTACGGATGGACAGATTTTCCTGGAGTCTGATCTCTTCTTCGCAGGTCAGCGTCCAGCCGTTAACGTCGGTCTTTCTGTATCCCGTGTAGGTGGTGCAGCACAGACTAAGGCAATGAAGAAGGCTGCAGGTTCCCTCAGACTTGATCTTGCCCAGTATCGTGAAATGGAAATCTTCACACAGTTCTCTTCCGATCTTGATGAGACAACAAAGAGACAGCTGGTTTATGGACAGGGCCTGATGATGTTACTTCGTCAGCCAAACTCACATCCTTTCAAGTTGCATGAACAGGTAATTATCCTGGTTGCAGCGACTGCACATTGTATGCAGGATGTGCCAGTAGATAAGATTCTGGAATTTAGAGACTTTATGCTGAATAAGTTCCATGTTGCAGCAAGTCCACTTTGCTTATCCATTGATGATGAAGGCATACTGAGTGACGATGCAAAGCAGGAAATCATTGATCTGGCTAAGAAGTGTCAGGCAGAATTCCTTGCTGAGAATAACTAGGATAAAAATAACTGGTAAAAATAGCTCGTAAAAGAGCAACTAGTATAGTAAAGAACACGAAAGATTAAATAATGGAAAATGGCTTGCTGGCAAATCTGGTTTGCCGGGCATCCCATTTGCCAGGATTAGGATTTCAGGTGGCAGAATATGGCAACCACAAAAGAAATTAAAGATAGAATCAGCAGTGTTAAGAATACGCAGAAAATTACAAATGCCATGTATCTGATTTCATCTACTAAGATGAGAAAGGCGAAGGAGGAACTTGATCGTACAAGACCTTACTTCGAATTACAGAGAAAGGAAATTAAACGTATCTTCCGTAATGCGGAGGGAGTTGATTCTCCTTACTTTTATCCAGAGACTGGTCGTAAAGAAGGTGAGCGTTATGCTTACCTGGTAATTACTGCGGATAAGGGACTTGCTGGTTCCTATAACTACAATGTACTCCATGAAGCAGAACGCGTGCTGGAGAAACATAAGAAGGTAAAACTTTTTGTAGTTGGTGAATATGGTCGTCATTATTTTATGAAGCACGATATTCCAATTACACAGTCCTTTTTATACACAGCACAGAATCCGACTTTCCACAGAGCCAGAGAGATATGTGAAAGACTTCTTTCCGAATATCTGAATGGCGAAGTTGATGAAATTCGTATCATTTACAGTGATATGAAGAACGAGTTGCTTTGTGATGTAAAGACACACAGATTACTTCCATTGGAGAGAGGTCAGTTCGAAACCAAGAAGGAAGAAATCGAGAAGATGTCTGAATCAGAAGTACGGAAGGAAAAGAATTATGAATTCTATCCTTCAGTTAACAAAGTACTGGATTCGATTATCAGATCTTATTTATCAGGTTTCATTTATGGTGGTCTGGTAGACTCATTTTCAGCTGAGCAGAACGCACGTATGAATGCCATGTCTTCTGCAAATAAGAATGCTGAAGAATTATTGGGAGATCTCTCCATAGAGTATAACCGTGTAAGACAGGCGGCAATCACACAGGAAATTACTGAGGTTGCAGCTGGAGCAAAGGCTCAGAAACAAAGAAGAGCCAGAGAGGAGGCTTCACGGCCTTGAATAAAGGAAAAATTGTACAGGTATCAGGACCTGTAGTTGACGTAGAATTTTTAGAAGGCAAACTGCCAAAGCTGAGAGATGCTTTGGAAGTTGTCGTTGACGGAGATACACACATCATGGAAGTTTCTCAGCTTCTGGGAAATCGCCGTGTAAGATGTATCATCCTTTCTCAGTCTGAAGGACTTTTTCGTGGTATGGAAGTTACCGCAACTGGCCATGGTATCACTGTTCCAGTAGGTGATAAGACCATCGGTAGAATGTTCAATGTTCTGGGTAAGCCAATCGATGGCGGAGAAGAAGTATCTGCAGATGAAGAGCACTGGGAGATTCACCGTAAGGCTCCTTCTTATGCTGAACAGTCAGTAAATGCAGAAATTCTTGAAACTGGTATCAAGGTAGTCGATCTTCT
>Ga0129311_1000536_pt1 | contig 32681 bp, 29 predicted proteins | sample Go1ome_FD_94435 | JGI IMG/M metagenome (GOLD analysis project Ga0129311, IMG submission 94435) | Western lowland gorrila individual fecal microbial communities from Wisconsin, USA - Go1022B metagenome | ecosystem: Host-associated > Mammals > Digestive system > Large intestine > Fecal | place...
GCCGATTCTGTAGGCTGGATAACTGGTATTTTCCTGTATTCTTTTAGCAACCGTCTTTAAGAGGGCATCCCCTACATTATGGCCAAATCTATCATTGACAGTCTTAAAATAATTTACATCAATATAGCATAAACCAAAGCTGCTGCCCTCCTGCACTAGATGCTCCAAACTAAGGTCAAAGCTTCGCTTATTCCCTAGACCTGTCAAGCCGTCCATAAGGGACATTTGAGAAAACATCCTCTTGGCCTCTGCCAAACGCAGAAGCATATAGCTCATGGCGGTAAATAACAGCACCAAAAAGAAGCCAAAAACTCCATGAAGCAGTATCTCCCGATAATTATACCAGCCCTCAGCCGGCATAATAGCCAGCTTCCATTGGGTATCAAAAACCTGAAACTCCACTATTTCCGGATCTACCAACTCCTGACCGGAAGCCAATACCAACTGCCACTGTTGGCTTAGAGAATCAAAGGAATATAGCGTATAAGCGTAATCAAAGCTATCAAGAGTTTCTATTGTAGAGCGAAAAACCTCCGGCACCTTGATAATGGCTATAGTAAAGCCCCAAAATACCTTTTGGCCGGACTCATCAGTTTTATACACTGGATATCGCAGAGCTATACCATTGCCTCCCTGTACTAAATCAAAAGGGCCTTGAATAACAGTTTTGCCAGTATCCTTGGCATATCTGGATATAGGCCCCCGTTTTTCATCTTTTAATAAATCAATTAATCCAGCTTCATTACCTTGCAGAGGATAGATATTTGTTACCTTGCCCTGAGGTGCCAGCTGCAAGCTGTCAATATAGGAATAATGCTTCATCAGTCGTCTGGCAGTACTGTCAAAATCCATAACCTGCCAATTATTCCCATCAGCCAAGACTATCTCCAAAGTCGAAACTACGCCATAGACTTCTTCAATATCTCTTTCTATAGAAATAGCCCTATTTTGTGCATTCAAAATAGTCAGATTATGCTTTTCCGACTGTATAGCCTGCCAAATATCATGCATGACCAGACCATAAATAACCATGGCTAGGACAAATATACCTGCTACTATTTTCAATTTATTTCTTATCGCCCAATTATCCCATGCCATGTACAGCCAGCCTCCTTATCTTTTATCGTCCTATGAATAACGATTATTATCATACAATCATTTTAAAGTAAAATCAAGACATTTTTCCTAGTTTTTATTAGAAATTAATTAAAAAAGCTGCCTGCATATATTTCGCAGACAGCTTCTCATTTATTTGTTTTTAATCCACCTGGCCGTGATATTCAATGGAGCGGATTTCCTTCACGGCATTCTTTTCATCCACCATAACCACAGTTGGCTTGTAGGCAGCTGCTTCCTTTTCATCAAAGAAAGCATAGGCCATGATGATAACTATATCCTCTGGCTGTACCATGCGTGCAGCAGAGCCGTTGAGACAGATAACGCCGGAATTGCGAGGGCCTGGAATAACATAGGTTTCCAGACGGGCACCATTGTTGTTGTTCACTACCTGTACCCGCTCATTAGGCAGGATGTGGGCAGCTTCCATCAGGGCTTCATCAATAGTAATGCTGCCCATGTACTTCAAATTGGCTTCCGTAACAGTGGCGCAGTGAATTTTGGACTTTAGCAGATTCAGTATCATTGTTTTTTCCTTTCTGAATGCAGGACAGCTGAACAAAGATGGACAGCCTTTAGCAACCGATAATAATATTGTCAATCAGGCGGGTTTTGCCGATTTTAACAGCAATGGCCAGCAGGCTTTCACCCTTAACCTGAGAAATTTCCTTTAATTCATCAAAGCTGTATAGCTCTACATAATCAATTACAGCCATAGGCTCTGTGGCAATCTCATTGCGAACGATATTTTTCAAGGCCTCTACAGATGTTTCCCCAGCCTTGTAGGACTCTTCAGCCTTCTTCAAGCTTCTGGACAATACCAGGGCTGCCTGCTTTTCCTCTGGGGACAAATAAGCATTGCGGGAGCTTCTAGCCAGACCGGATTCCTCGCGAACAATAGGTACCATATTTACATTCACCTGAATGTTCAAATCCTTCACAAAGCGTTTGATAACCAGTACCTGCTGAGCATCCTTCTGACCGAAAAAGGCCTCCTGAGCACGACTGAGATTCATCAGCTTGGTAACTACAGTAGCTACGCCACGGAAATGACCTGGACGCTGACCACCGCAAAGCTTGCCAGTAAAGGCAGATTCTACATTAACATAGGTACCATAGCCCTCTGGATACATTTCAGCAGGCTCTGGATGGAATACAGCATCCACACCTACAGACTCCAGCTTGCGGCAATCCTCTTCAAAACGGCGAGGGTATGCATCATAGTCCTCATTAGGGCCAAACTGTACAGGGTTTACAAATACAGAGGCAATCACCACATCACATTTAGCCTTGGCGGTACGCATCAGAGTAAGATGACCTTCATGGAGGGCACCCATAGTAGGCACCAGGCCAATAACCTTGCCTGCCTGCTGGGCAGCCTTGGCAAACTCTGTAATCTGGGCAACTGTACGCAAAATTTTCATAATTATCCTCTCCTTGCAACAAGCAGACAGCTAGCTCTGTCTGAGGAAAAATAAAGCGTTTCCTGAATGCCTACCAGGAAACGCAGATACACTTAGCCATGCCTGCGACTTTTGGGCACAAAAATACCAACACAGACAAAGTTTATGAGGTTTCCGGTCTCGGTTCATGGGAATCCAAGCCGTGACAGTCAAATCAACTGCCACGCGTTAGCATATCACAACTTTTAACAAAATTCAATACTAAAATATGGAAAAATACTATCTGAACAGGGAAAGTACATAGGCTAGCACCAGCTAACATTTACTTTCCATAATATAAAAGGTATAATATAGCAAACATAGTATGAGTAATTCAATGTAAAATTATTGCTATAGGAGGCGATAAATGTATGAACGAATCCTTTAATATTTACGAATTTGTCAACACCATGAAAAATATTACCCCGGAGGAAATCTGGGATATGCTTTTTATTCCCGGCTGTATCTTCTTGGCTGCCCTGTGTATCGGCCAATTTATTAACAGCCTGATTGCCAACTGGCTGGAAAGACATTTTGATGAAGATGAGATTTCCATTCGCTATATTATTTTAAAATCCGCCAGGGGCCTGCCTAGAGCCTGGATTGTAGGTATGACTCTTTATTGGCTGATTAATTCCACCAATATTAATTGGGCTGCCGCCAATTTGTTTTCCTACATACTTTCCGCTTGGTTAAGCTTTACCCTGTTTCAGGTTATGGCTAGAGCCGCCACTGGCTTCATTGAGCTTTGTGCCCAGCGAAACAAAAATATTCCTCAAACCAGCCTGTTGCCAAATATTATTAATGTAGTAATCTACGCTATGGGCATTTTGCTGATTCTCAGCTCCATGGGAATTTCCATTGCCCCATTGCTAACTGCTATGGGTATTGGCGGTATGGCCATCGCCCTTGGTTTGCAGGAAACCCTGGCCAATATCTGTGCCGGTATCTACCTGCTGATGTCCAAGCAGCTAAGCATTGATGATTATGTCCGTCTCAGCACGGGAGAGGAAGGACGGGTTGCTGATATTACCTGGCGTTTTACCACCATTATTGCCACCTCTGGCAACGCTGTAGTCGTACCAAATCAAAAAATCTCCAGCGCCATTATTACCAATTACTGTATGCCAGAGCCGGATATGACCATTAAAGTTCCCTGCGGCGTTGCCTATGACAGTGATTTGGATTTTGTGGAGCAGGTTACCTTGGAGGTAGCTTGGGAGATTACGCAAAAAATTGACAATAGTGTTACCAAAAAACCAGGGGTATTTTTCCACACCTTTAATGAAAGCAGTATTGATTTCAATGTGGTGCTCCATTGCAGCAAATTTGCGGATCAGTTCAAGCTAAAGCATGAATTTATCAAGGCTCTCACCAAGCGTTATCGTCAGGAGGGCATTGAAATTCCTTTCCCTATTCGCACCGTATACAATCACTCAGTCCATGAGGAAGCCTAGACAAAACATATCCCCTAGGCAAAAGGGTGTACACTGGTCAGATTTGTTGAAAAGTGATATAATGGGTTATTAAACAATATAAAGGAGTAAATTTTTTATGCGTAGCTTTACCGTCAAATCAACCACGGAAAGTGGCCTTTTGGTGGCAATTACGGTTATTATGGCATTAATTGCGGTATATATGCCTGTTATGGGCATTGCAGCCACCATGCTGTGGCCCTTACCCATAATTGTGCTGATTGTCCGTCATGGCATGAAATATGGCCTTTTGAGCATTGCCGCAGCCAGCGTTATTATGTCTGCCTGTATCTCTCCTGTAAGTGCGGTACATATGGCAGCCGCCTTTGGCCCCACCAGTCTGGCTCTAGGTTACGGCTTCCGTCAAGGCTTGACGGCATCCCGTATCTTGCTCTATGGCTTGGCGGCCTCCTTGGCAGGTGTTTTTCTTACCGCTGCCCTGACTCTGGCCTTAACTGGTATCAATCCATTGGCTATGTCCGAACAGATTAGTGCCATGAAGGAATCCGCCGGTGCTGCCTTCCAACTTTATGAAGCTGTAGGCATGGATCCTGATGAACTGCAGCGCACCAAGGATGAATTTATGAAGTCTATGGACTACATTACCCTGCTTTTGCCAGTGGTTCTGCTCCTTAGCGGTATGCTGACAGCTTGGCTGAATTTTGCTGTGGGTGGCAAGGTACTGCGCCGTCTAGGACACAGTGTAACCACACTGCCTGATTTGGATGATTGGCATCTCCCCAAGGCTCTGCTTTATATCTTTGGGTTTGCATTGGTAGGCCTTTATTGGGGTAGCACCCGGGAGATTGAGCTTCTTCAGCAGGCTTCTCTGAATGCCTATGTATTATGTACCTTGGCGGGCTTTATTCAAGGTACTGCAGTTCTCAGCAAGCTTACCAGAAACCGTCTTAGCCGCTGGATATTCTGGATTATCATCGTCTTTGTTTTCGTTAACGGTACTATTTCTCAGCTTGTGTCCATATTCGGACTTTTTGACATTCTGTTGGACTATCGCCGGAGATTTTCCCGCTAACAATTATTTAGGAAGAAACCAAGAGGTAATATTATGCCACGTAATCTAAATGCCTGGCTGGATATCTGCTTTATCCTGTTTGCGGCACTTATTCTTACAGGTATACTAACTTATTACAATTTATTTATTGGCCTAGGAGCTGGGCTTGTATGGCTCTGTCTGCTGTTTTTTGGCCGAGAGCGCTGTCTTTGCCGCAGCGAGGAGTTTGAACACTACTGTCATACAGTTATTAGCAATGTAAACTCCGCCGCCAATTATGCTTTGGAAAAACTGCCCCAGGTGATTATTCTGGTGGATAAAGAGGGCCGTATCCAGTGGTTCAACAAGGAGCTGGAGAAGCATATCAACATAGAGCCTACCTACAATATTGCCATGGCAGATTTCTGGCCAGAGCTGGATTTGGAGCCTCTGTGGGGCCGCAATGGCAAAACTGTTTTTGTCCATGAGAACATTCACTATCAGGTTATCCATAGGCCTGTTTCCACCAAAGAAAACCCTTGTGGTATGCTGGCGTTGTACATTCAGGATAATTCTGCTCTGGAAATTCTCAAAGGCATTCATGCAGATTCCAGAACTACCCTGATGTATATTCAGATTGATAATTTTAACGATGTACTGCAGGGCTTGAATGATACGGAGCAAAACAGCCTGATTTTCGAAACCAACAAGGCCATTACAGATTGGATGAACCATCTGGAGGGCTTCCTTCGCAAGGTATCCGAGGATTTGTACGTAGCCGTTATGGAAAAACGCAATCTGGATACAGCAATGGAGGAAAAGTTTGATGTTCTGGACAAGGTACGCAATCTTCAGAACCCTGTACGGCATCTCTCCGTAACCCTCAGCATTGGTGTGGCTGTAGCCGACCGTCAAAACTTGAATCAGCTAGGCGGCAAAGCCTATTCCATGTTGGAAATGGCTCTCAGCCGTGGCGGTGACCAGGTAGCCGTTCTAAAACGAGGCAAAACTGAGTTTTATGGTGGTAAAACCAATGCGGTAGAAAAATACACCAGAGTCAAAGCCAGAATCATTTCCAATTCCATCTATGAACTGATTCAGGAATCTGATGAAGTGTTTATTATGGGACACCAGAATGAGGACTTTGATTCTCTAGGCGCAGCTATCGGTGTTTCCCGTATGGCAAAATATCTGAAAAAGCCTGTCCATATTATTCTTAGTGAGTTTAATACAGGCATTAGCAAATTTACAGAAACTCTCAAAACCAAGGAGGGCTACAGCGAATTATTCCTGCCCGCCAACAAGCTTATCAATATTACGGCGGAACGGCCAGTGCTCTTTGTGGTGGATACTCATATCCCCCATCTGACAGCCTCTCCGGAGCTTTTGGAGCGTATCAAGGATGTTGTGGTTATTGACCATCATCGCCGCAGCTCCAATTTTATTAAGAATGCCCGGCTTACCTATAGCGAGCCAGCCACCAGCTCCACCAGTGAGTTGGTTACAGAGCTGCTTATCTACTTTAGTGATGATTTAACCCTGCCTCGCATGGAGGCTACAGCCCTTTATGCTGGCATTTTGGTAGATACCAAGAATTTCGCCGTGCAGACCGGTGTCCGTACCTTTGATGCAGCAGCCTATCTCCGCCGCTGTGGTGCAGATCCAGTATCTGTTCGACAGATGTTCCGTTCAGACTTTGAAACGGAGCAGGCCAAGGCACAGGCCAAAGCCCAGGCCCGTATGATGCCTGGTGGCTTGATTATTACCATGTGTCGGGAGCCTTTGCCTAATATTCAGGTTATTGCTGCCCAGGTGGCAGATTCCATGCTGCGAATAGAGGATGTGCGAGTAAGCATGGTGGTATTCCAGCTTACCCCGGATGTTATTGGTATTAGTGCCAGATCCACAGGCACCATTAATGTGCAGGTAATCATGGAACAATTTGGTGGTGGCGGTCATCAGAATGTGGCCGGTGCCCAAATAGTCAATAGCGATATTGACACCGTATTCGAAGATGTTATAACAGCAACTCAATTATTTATAGAGGAGAATGATAAAAATGAAAGTAATACTGCTACAGGACGTTAAAAAAGTTGGTAACAAAGGTGATATTGTAGAGGTTTCCGAGGGCTACGGCCGCAACTTCCTGCTGCCAAAGAAATACGCTCAGGAGGCTACGGCTGCCAATCTGAATGTGGCCAATGCCAAGGCTGGCTCTGCTGCCCGCAAAAAGGCTCAGGACACTGATGAAGCCAAGCTCATGGCTGCCCAGCTCACCAAGATTACCGTAAAGATTCCGGTAAAGGTTGGTGCCAACGGCCGTCTCTTCGGCTCCGTTACTGGCAAGGATGTTTCCGATATGCTGAAAAAGCAGCATAATATTGAAATGGACAAGCGCAAAATCTCCATTAAGGGCGAAGTTACCGGCCCTGGTCTTTACGAAGCCGTTATCAAGGTACACCCAGAGATTACTACTACCATTAAGGTTGAGGTTACAGCAAACTAATGAACAATTTCTTTACCAGATTTTTCCGCCTGGACAATTCCAAGGGGAAAAAGAATAATCAACAGCTCCAGCCTCCTCAGGATAACCTGGATGAAATGGCTCCCAAGGATGAGCTGGATAGAAAAATTGATATGATTTTCACATTGCTGGTGGATTATTATGGTTCAGACAAATTAGTCATCAAAGCAGGCAAAATGGATGCCCTGCATCTGGTCCGCTCTCCTGAAAAGGGAGAGCGGGTTCTTGCTTTACAGAAGATTATTTTTGAGAACCCTACTCTAACAAAACCACCAGCAGAAAAGGAAATACCTGCTATACTGGATACCCTGACAGAAAAAATGTCGGATATTTTGGCTCGCCGCAGTCTGGAGGCAGATTTGGAGCAAAAAGTAGCTGACCGTCTGGAGGAAAACCATCAGGATTATGTACAGGATATCCGTCGTCAAGTATTGCAGGAGGAAAAAGCCGGCGAAACTCCTATGGAACAGCAAAAGCGCCAGAAGCTGGAGGCTATGGACCAAATCAGCCTGACTCAGTCTGTTATGGAACTGCTGCGGCCCAAGACTCTGACGGATATTGTGGGACAGGAAAGAGCTGTAGCTTCCCTTTTAGCCAAGCTCAGCTCCCCCTATCCTCAACATTTGATTTTATACGGCCCTCCGGGAGTGGGCAAAACCACCGCCGCCAGATTGGTGCTGGAGGCCGCCAAAAAGAGAAAACTTTCCCCCTTTGGGCCAGAGGCTCCCTTTGTGGAAACTGATGGCACTACCCTGCGCTGGGATCCAAGGGATTTAACCAATCCTCTCCTAGGCTCCGTCCATGATCCAATTTATCAGGGTGCCCGACGGGATTTGGCAGATACTGGCGTGCCAGAGCCAAAACCAGGACTGGTTACAGATGCCCACGGCGGTATCCTCTTTATAGATGAAATTGGGGAAATGGATACTACCCTGCAGAACAAATTGCTAAAGGTATTGGAGGACAAGCGGGCCTTCTTTGAATCCGCCTACTATGATCCTACCGATGAAAAGGTGCCGGCTTATATTCGGAAGCTCTTTGAGGAAGGTGCTCCGGCAGATTTCGTGCTCATAGGTGCCACCACCAGAGATGCCTCCTCCATCAATCCAGCCCTTCGCTCCCGTTGTGCTGAGATTTATTTTGAGCCTCTAACACCAGAGCATATTCAGACCATTGTCAATAATGCTGTTCAGCGCCTCAATGCCCAGCTAGCCGAAGGAGCAGCCGCCCTGATCAGTGAATATACCATTGAGGGCCGCAAGGCTATTAATATTCTGGCTGATGCCTACAGCTTGGCCTTGGAGCGTTATGAGCAGGATGCAGCCCCTGACCTGCCAGATGAAGCAGAGGTAAAGGACAATACCGCCTCCAATAATGAGGAAAAGAAAACCAATCTTCCTATGGTACTAATCACCAAGGAGGATATTTACAAGGTGGCACAGGTAAGCCGTCTCAGCCCTTATGTAACCAAAAAGGCTTCTGATAAAGGCCAAGTAGGCCACGTCTTTGGTCTGGGAGTAGCAGGCTATCTTGGCTCTGTTATTGAAATTGAAGCCATAGCCTTCCCTGCCCACGAGAAGGGCAAGGGCACCGTTCGCTTTAACGAAACAGCCGGCTCTATGGCTAAGGATTCCGTTTTCAATGCAGCTTCTGTAGTACGAAAATTAACTGGTCAGGATATACATGACTATGATTTGCACATTAATGTCATTGGCGGAGGCAATATTGACGGCCCTAGTGCAGGTACAGCCATTCTGACAGCTATTATCTCCGCTATTACAGGCAAGGCCATCCGTCAGGATACAGCCATAACCGGAGAAATCTCTCTCCAGGGCAAGGTAAGGCCTGTAGGCGGTGTTTTTGAAAAGGCCTATGGCGCTCGTCAGGCAGGCATATCCCGCCTGATTATCCCACAAGAAAATGCCAAGGATATTCCAGCCCATCATCTGGGACTGGAAATCTATCCTGTGGATACAGCCCAGGAGGCTTTAAAGCTTTTAATGGAAAAGGAGGAGTAATATGCCCACACAGGATGATCTCATAAAGTTGGCTCCCCCTAATAATATTGAGGCCGAACAGGCCGTGCTTGGCTCCATGATGTCCAAGGCCTCTGCGGTGGCAGATGCTGTAGAAATGCTGAAAACCGAGGATTTCTACCGGGAAGCCCATAGGATTATCTTTAACACCATGAAGGGGCTTTTTAGGGATAATATTCCTGTGGATATTGTTACTCTGTCAGAGCAGCTATCCAAGGAAAATATGCTGGAAAAGGCCGGTGGCCCTGCTTTTATTGCCGGGCTGGCCAACGCAGTTCCTTCTGCCTCCAGCGTGCCCTACTATGCTAAAATCGTGCGGGAAAAAGCTGATTTGCGCAATCTGCTAAATGCCGCCAGCGATATTACAGCTATGGTTTATGATGGAGAGGATGATGTGCCTACCATTTTGGACAAATCCGAAAAGCGGATTATGGAGGCCGCCAGCCATCAGAATACCAGCGATTTTACCCCTATTGGAGATATTGTACTTTCCACCATTGATAAGATTAATACTGTATATGAGGCTCATGGCGGCTTAACCGGTATTCCTACAGATTTTACGGATTTGGACAATCTTACCTCTGGCCTGCAGCCATCAGATTTGATTCTGGTAGCTGCCCGCCCAAGTATGGGTAAAACCGCCTTTACTCTGAATATTGCCGCCAATGTGGCCATTAGAGCCAAAAAGACGGTAGCCTTCTTTTCCTTGGAAATGTCCAAGAACCAGCTTATGCAGAGAATGCTTTGCTCCGAAGCCAGTCTGGACTCCCAGAAAGCCCGAGTTGGCGAGCTGACCAACGAGGAATGGAATCGCCTGATTGGCATGGGTGAAATCATTGGCAAAGCACCCATCTATATTGATGATACTGCTGGTATCCAGATTAACGAGCTTCGTTCCAAGGCCAGACGGCTGAAATCTCAGCATGGTCTGGATTTGATTATCATTGACTACCTGCAGTTGATGCAGGGCAGCAACACCAAAAACAGCGGTGATAATCGACAGGCTGAGATTGCAGAGATTTCCCGCTCCCTAAAGGCCTTGGCCAGAGAGCTGAACGTGCCTATTATTGCTCTGTCCCAGCTCAGCCGAAGCGTGGAAAACCGTCAAGTCAAAAAACCCATGCTTAGTGACCTGAGAGAATCCGGCTCCCTGGAGCAGGATGCGGATATTGTTATGTTCCTTTATCGTGAGGATTACTATGATCCTCAGACAACCAATCAAAACATTACCGAGGTTATTATTGCCAAGCATCGTAATGGTCCGGTGGATACTGTAAAGCTGTATTTCAAAAAGGAATATACCCGTTTCGACAATCTTTCCAAAATGCAATAAAAATTTTAAAAATCCTGTCTGTATTTTTATTTACAGGCAGGATTTTTGGCATTTAGTGCGAATTAATATGTATACAGTTAATTATGATTATCTGTCTTTTGACAACTGAGGAGGAATATATATGTATAATGAAGAATATCAGCGCTGGCTAGCTGCGGATTTGCAGGATGCTGACCTGTCTCCTGAATTGAGAAAAATTCAGGGCAATGATGAGGAAATCAAGGATAGATTTGCTGTTTCCCTGCAATTTGGTACTGCCGGACTGAGAGGCGTTCTAGGCGCTGGTACTAATCGCATGAATATCTATGTAGTAGCTCAGGCTACTCAGGGCTTGGCCAACTGGGTAAAAACTCAGGGTGGCACTCAGACTGTAGCCATCAGCTTTGACACTCGGCTTAAGAGCGATGTTTTCTCCAAAACCGCTGCTGGTGTATTGGCTGCCAATGGCATCAAAGTACGCATCTACGATGCTGCTATGCCTGTACCAGCTCTGTCCTTTGCCACCAGATACTACAACTGTAATGCAGGTATTATGGTAACAGCCTCCCACAACCCAGCCAAATATAATGGCTACAAGGCCTACGGCCCAGATGGCTGCCAGATGCCTGACCAGGCTGCCGATGTGGTATATAACGAAATCCAGAAGATTGATGTGCTCAATGGTGCTCAGCAGATTTCCTTTGCCCAGGGCGTTGAGGATGGCCTGATTCGCTTTGTAGGGGATGACTGCAAGAAGGCTTTCTATGAGGCTATTGAGGCCTGTCAGGTACGCCCAGGCCTGGCTGCTACCTCCGGACTTAAGCTGGTATACAGCCCACTTAACGGCTCCGGTCTGGTGCCGGTTACTCAGGTACTTAAAGATATCGGTATTACTGATATTACCATTGTACCAGAGCAGGAATATCCAAATGGTTATTTCACTACCTGCAGCTATCCAAATCCAGAAATCTATGCTGCTCTGGAGTCTGGCTTGAAGCTGGCCAAGGAATGTGATGCAGATTTGATGCTGGCTACAGATCCTGATGCAGACCGGGTAGGTATTGCCATGAAGTGTCCTGACGGCACCTATGAACTGGTAACTGGTAACGAAATGGGCGCCCTGCTCCTTGATTATATCTGTGCTGGCCGTATTGAAAAGGGCACTATGCCAAAGGATCCTGTTGCTGTTATGTCTCTGGTATCCACCCCATTGGCCAAGGCTATTGCCAAGCATTACAATGTGGAGCTGCGCAGTGTTCTCACCGGCTTCAAGTGGATTGGTGACCAGATTCTCAACCTGGAGAAAAACCATCAGGAGGATCGGTTTATCTTTGGCTTTGAGGAAAGCTATGGCTATCTGGCAGGCTCCTATGTCCGGGACAAGGACGCTGTTGTAGCCTCCATGCTGATTTGTGAAATGGCTGCCTACTACAGAGCTAATGGCTCCAGCATCAAGCAGCGTCTGGAGGAAATCTACAGCCAGTATGGCCGTTATTTCAACAAAACCGACAGCTTTGAATTCCCAGGTCTTAGCGGTATGGACAAAATGGCTGGCATTATGACTCAGCTTCGCCAGGAGCCGCCTGCTGCTATTGGTGCTCACAAGATTGCCAAGGCTGTTGACTTCAAGAAATCTGAAGAAACCGGCCTTCCACCAGCTAATGTGCTTCTCTATGAGCTGGAAAACGGCGCTACAGTTATTATTCGCCCATCTGGCACCGAACCAAAAATCAAGGCATACTTCACCACTTTGGGCAAGGATTTGGCCGAGGCACAGGCTCAGAAAGATGAGCTGGCTGCTGCCGTAGAGCCAATCTTCGCTTAATACCAGACATTAACCCAATCTAATACACACTAATACTGCTCTCCTCATGAGGGCAGTATTCATTAGAAAAGCCCTTGGGGACTATATATCCTCAAGGGCTTTTTCATAGCTAATAACACTGTTAAGTGCCTTAATACGACAACCAGCTTGCCTAGTATTTCATTTTACTCGAAATTCAAAATCCCCTATTATCGAAGTCGATAACCTTGTTATACTCCTCAATTAGCTTTTTGTAGTAATAAATTGTTATCCCTATACTGCAAAGAGTTGAGACTTCCGGCGTCAAAATACCCGCTACGAATGATGCTACAAACATGATAATGATTAGTTTGCCAAAATCATAACGCACACCTGACATCCTTCGCAGATTCTGCGCTTCGTTAACGGCTTTACCCATTTTGTATTGATAATAAATCAAATACAAACCTAAAGTAACTATGCCTATCAACACAGCTGGAATATAATCTCGTATACTATCTTCGCCAGCAATCTTCTTTAGATCTTTTACAAACATATACTGCCAATATAAAGAATATATACTCAAAGTTATCACAGTCAATAATAAACCCTTGCCAAAATCTCGGTAAGCTGGTGGCATAGAGCCAACAGTATTAATCTTATACCTGGTCTCATCATATTTTCTTTCCACCATGTCAGCAGCAACTGTACAAGCCTCGCTAACCTTGTTTCCTACAGACTTTACAGCAGGGGCCACACTATCTACTGCTTGATTTATCTTGGCTTCTGTATTAGACTGAAATTCACTTTTTATCTGAGCCTCTTCCGCAATCAGCTTATGTCCACAGGAAGGACAAAACTTATCCTCTGGACTTAATTTAGCACCACATTCCATACAAAAATTTCCCATGTCATTACCTCCAATTACCAATTGGGATTTATTTAGCTAAAGCTTATGGTTAAGAACCTACAACATCCTCATCCACATAAATTTCCGATTCTGGCTCAACGTAATTATAAGATACACTTGGAGCACTATATTCTACTGTTGGTGCTGGCGGAGTCCATCTAGGAGTCACATCCTTATAACCGAACCAATTTGCACTAGCATCCCAGAACAGTTTATATTTAGTGGTTTCCTTCCCATCTTTATTTAAGAAGCCCAACAGTAAATCATTATCACCATCCACTTTTATATATGGATATTTACCATTATTGTAGTAGTTATTACTATCCACAAATTTTTCCATCTTCTTATTAATTGGGTCATAGCCAAACATTACCGCATGACCTACTGAGTTAATTACCACAAATAATCGATCGGTAGCTTCATCATGGAACACTCTAAAGGCATAGCCATAACCATTCTCAGGACAATAGCCATCAGTAATTCGCTTGTCATTCCACCAAATAATCAGATGATATCTTTTGGCATCTGAAGACCAAAGCAATTTGCGAAATCTGATTTTGAATTTTCCCAGAGAAGTATTGTATGACTTTTCCCATTTCTCATCATCACCTAATTGCAGGAAATCAGTAACTGCCAAGGTTTCAAAATTTCCTGCACTGGCTTGAGGCATACCTACTTCTGAGGCCACCCCCAGGAAAGTGAATAAGAGCATTACACAAGCAATTTTTCTTAAATATTTCATAAATATCCCCCATTCATTAAATTATTAACGCTTTACCAATTTTCGCACTACCCAGCGAATTTTATGCATAGAAACATCTGCAGTGGTAAAATATGGTATCTTGCCATTTTTCAGCTTATCATTGACATTAACACTAATGACTACATTCTTTGAGGTACTACCAGGAGACATACTAGGTGAACCTGTTATTATTACCTTTTCATCCTTGGTATAGAACACTTCATTATCATAAGCCTTTAATGATATGTCAACCAATGCTTCCTTGACATTAGGTACATTATCCTTGGTGCCATTGTAAAATTCGCCACTAATCATGATATTTCCATTGGCTCCAGCATATACGTTGTTGACTAGGAATACCACCTCTTCTTTCTTTTTCAAATCCTCATTATTTTCCCTAAGTTTATCATTAGCCTTTGTTTTTAAGTCTGCTAGCTTCCGTCCATCATTTTCATTTTTCTTATGAATATAAGTGCTCAGCACGTCCTCCAACTTAGACCAGCGTAGCATTTCCTTACCTGACGCAATAGACTTTGTATTAGTCTTTTTGTCCTTGTATTCAATATCAATATCTGAGAGGCCATAGTATTTAGGATAAATATTGTTAAAATCATCCACAATCTGCCGATATTCAGCAGATACATAATTAGATAAATCGCCAGTATCTTCCTGAGAATAGCTAACAGCTGCTTTAATACTTTGCAAATAGGTTATTTCATAATCTACCAACTGTCTTAAGGCATAAAAATTTTCATCTGAGCTATTATCCTGATTTTTCTTTTGCTTATCTTCCGATTTTTTTATTTCCTTACTCAGTTTATCCAGCTGATCAATGTGTTTTTGCAAATCATCAGTAACATTCTTACGCTCTGTATCTGTTGCATCCCCAGGCAAATCAGCTATTTTGTCTGCTGTTTTATCTAATTCTTCAGTAATAGCAACAAAATCAGCACAGTTTTCTTGATACTCAGAACCAGATACACCATAAATTATAAAAGAAATAACTATAAGAATGGCAGCAATAGCACCTATTAGTTTTGTCTTACCAACTTTTGTTAATACTGACAGATTCCCATGAACACTATTCTCTTTAACACTATCTACAGCTGCATGAGTTGATTGATAGTTATTACACTCTACATGGGAAATATCTGCTACAACATTATCTGTCTGTAACTCTGCAGACTCATTCTTTGGTATTTCCACCAAATTTGATTCAACATTATCATTTACAATATCATCATCAGACAAAGGCGTTTCTTCTGGCCTGGCACATCCACACATACCACAGAAGTTTTTTTCATTTGCCTTGTGTCCACAATTAGGGCATTCCCAGCTCATTTCCTACTCCTCCCTACACAAGATGCAATAACTTTGCTCTTATAACTTTTCTAACAGAATCATCCAACTGCTCCTGACTAATATTTCCATTCTGTACAGCCTGCAGGATTCCATTATAAACGGCAATTTCATGATCATATTCATGACAAACCATAACAATATCTGCACCAGCCTTGATGGCATCAACACCTACCTGTGCATAATCATAATAATTTGCAATAGCTCCCATATCCATGTCGTCTGTAATAATCAGGCCCTTGTATCCCAGTTGATTACGCAATAACTCCTTCATAATAACCGGCGACATACTAGCAGGCTGATTTCCATCCAAAGCCGAATAAGTAACATGAGTTACCATAACCATATAACTATCATTGTCTACATTATCAATCATGTATTTAAATGGCTTTATATCTTCCGCTTCCAACATATCTTTAGCTGCTGATACATTAACAAATCCATGATGAGAATCAGCATCCCCCTTGCCTATGCCCGGAAAATGCTTCAAACTACACAGCATATTTTCTGACTGATAACCTTGCACTGCCGACTCCACAAATTTCGTTACTACATCAGCGTCATCACTATACATACGATGAGCTGAATCCATACCCACATCTGCTACTGGAGCAAAATTCACATTAAAACCTATATTTTTCAAACTGCTGGCAGTCCTAGCTGCCAGCAGTTTGGCATCTTCCGGATTACCTGACATGGCTACATCTCTCTGTGCTGGAGGTGGTGGCAGCTTATCCTTCATGCGAGCTACCAGACCGCCTTCCTCGTCTACAGCAATAAAAAGTGGCAATCCAGAGGCAACTTGTTCCTGTAACTGGCGATTTAATTCTTTCACTTGTTCCTGAGACTCCATATTGCGGTCGAATAATATGACACCGCCTATATGAAATTCCTGTAACATGTAAGCTATATCATCATTCATGGTGGTGCCATGAACACCAATCATGATTAACTGTCCCACTTTTTCAGCCTGAGACATACCTGACAATATTTTTTCTGTTTTCTCCTCCAGAGTTAGCTCATTATTTTTAGATACCTCCTGAGCAGTCGTAGGAGATACATCATTACTGCCAAAGCAGCCAGCAGCAAAGCCAGCTCCAGCTATAGTACTCAGTAGGAAAACAACCGCCAATATTTTTGCCCAATAACTGCTGCCTCTTCTTCGTCCCTTGTTTTTCATGCTATTTGCTCCATTTTCTGGTCACTTTATTTTACCTTGTGCTTCATATCATCAATTTTCCAGCCAGAACTTGTTTTTATCATTACAGCTCTGCCGTTAAAATATTTAGTTCCTCCTGGATTATCTACAGCCTTCAAGGTATAATCCAGTATTACCTGATTATCTGAGGACGACTCTACCGTAATATTGCTAACCTCACTGCTTACAGTTGTGGCAAATCCCTTGGCCCAGCCTTCATATCCTACCCTTGACTGCCAAGCATCACTAGTGCAGGCATAGGCTCCACGATAGTTACCATCAGTTATATTACTATGATAGCGTTTCAATATGGCTGCTGAATCCTCTGCATTATTTCTAGTCTTTACCTGCTCTGTATTCTCTGCTTTTTTACTCTCTTGTGAGGATGTCCTAGACTCATTTGGCATATAATTTTTGTAATCATCATCATGCTCAAAAACCGTTGATTTTTTTACTTGTTGATTGGCATTGTTTTTATAACTACCGTCCTCGCGGTTGCTTATAAAAAAATACCCAGCTCCTAGCATCAAGCACAGCATCATCATTATAGCTATGGCTTTATTGTTATGGTTTTTTGCCTCATTCGCCAGCTGTCTTTCCAGCTTAGCTTTCTCACTACGAGCCATTGCTGTTTCCTGCTGGGCTTTTTCTCTAGCTTCCCGTTCCTGTTGAGCAGCCTTTTGGGCTATCTCAACCTGATGTGCAGCTTCTGATTCCCGCCAAGCCTTCTCCTCTGCAGCTTTAGCTTCTCTAGCAGCTTCAGCTTCCTGGCGTGCTTTTTCAGCAGCCTCTTCTTCTCGCCGTCTTTGCTCCTCTTCCTCTAAAGCCTGCTGTTCTATTTTCCTTTGCTGTGCTTCAATCTTTTGGCGTTCCTTTTCCTCATCCGTCCAATCCAGAGCATAGGAAAAAACATTAATAATGAATTCTATCCGCCCTGATTGAATATTATTGTCTCGCAATATATTAGCAATTTCCTGACGGGCTTTTTTTACATCCTCTACTGAATCCTTATCAGTTTTACACAGAATATCCCCAATATTAAACTGCAAGGCTTGCAGTAGTGCCGTTTTGTCACTACCCTTGATTGCTTCATTTTTCATGTTCATCTCGAAACAATCAATATCGAATATCAACTGAAGGTTGTTCTCCAGTAATTTTTTTAATTTTTCTGCCGTATCCTTATAGTCGTCTATCATTGTTTACCCCATATAAATATCTTATCTTTTCTTGCCACAACCTGTGCAGAACTTGCCATGATTTTCCTTGCCACAGTCTGGGCATATCCATACCTCTGACTGCTGTGTCGGTCTTGCTGTACCACAAGCTGTACAAAAATTGCTAATATTACTTTTACCACATTTAACACAAAGCCAACTATCAGATTGCAATTCATCTGGCTTTTTTCTGCCACAATTTTCACAATAGAAAAATTTATTTTCATCGCCGCAGAAAGGACATTGCCAAGTTTTTTCATCTGGAAGAACTTCATCTGCTGAAGGAATATCTTTCATGTCCTCTATGCCGGGTGAATTGGCTTCCGAGTTATTAACCAAAATATCTTGCTGAGGAGCTGCTTTCGCCTGCCACCCCAAAGCATAACTAAATATATCTACAATAAATTCAATTCTACCTGGCTGCATATGATTGTTGCTCAATAACTCCTCCAGCTGAGAGCAGCCATCACTAACGGATTCAGGATTGCTCGCCTCTACCTGATTCATTATCTCCGCACTTTTGTACTTCATAGCATTTTCAATAGCCTGACAATCAGAACGTTTTACGCCTTTCTCACGTAGATTTGACAATAGCAGTTCATAATTTGTCAGCAAGGTATTGTCTTTACTAAGAAGCTCACGCAATATCCGGGCAACATCCAAGTATTCTTCCTTCATAATTATTCATCTCCCAACTATGTGCAAAGGGCAAGCAGAACAAATATAACTTAAGTTCTGTTGCCCTTTACTGTTAAATTACTGTCAAAATGGTAGTGGCTCTACCTTAGTTCCAGTTGACCTTCTTTTTTGCACACCCATGATGGAGATTTACTTTCAAACCAGGCCGGAGCACTTACATCAAAACCATTATATTTGATTTCCTTCCTGAAGTTTGAGGTAAATACCTCACTCATACCACCTGTTGTATGCACATTTACCTCATAATCCAAGGTTGCTCTAGGGTAAACTATATACAGATCTTGCAGTCCCACGGGAATCGCCCAAAAATCACCATTGGCTTTTGGCGCATAAATAGGCGCTTCATGGGTGTATATTCTTTCCTTTGCATTAATGCATGCCAATTCCACCACTTCAAATCTTGACATAAACTCGCTGCGTTTATTGCGGAAAGCAGGTGAAGCATTTCTGTAAAGACTAATAAGAGCTGTATACTCCTTTAGCACCTCATTATGCTTTTTATTGATTATATCTATTGGCTCAATAGCTTTTTCAGTCGTATTTCTCATGTTGTTTACATTGCTAAAATTATTGACAGCTCTAGGCATGTTACGAGCATTAGGCTCTAAAATAGAGGGAGAATTGTTCCTAAGCTCATCATGAATAAACCTGTGACGATCCCCGGTAATACGATCTTGCAAGCGCTGTATTTCACTTCCATATTCCTGCAGCTTACCTGACAAACTACCTAATTGCTGATTAACTTTATTTAATTCACTTTGGCACTTTTCATATTTTTTGCGATGCGTTTGAGCTAAATTTCCAATCTTGCACACTGCATAGACTGCCAACAACAATGCAAGAATACCCGTACCAGCACCTAAGATGGCTATATATAATGTATATCCATCGGCTTTATTTCTAAGCTCTGATCGAATTCCTTCCAAAGCATTAGCTTGCTTCTGGTCTACATCCGTACTAGACTCAATGGTTTTGCTTGTCCTTTCTGTCTCTTGCTTTTCTATATCATTAGAACTATTTCCGTTATTTCCCTCATTACCGCCTGCTAATTCTGTTTTCGCAGGGGGTGTTTGTGTGTCATCAGCAGCATATACCTGTGGACTGCCTACCAGTACCCCACAAACAGCTAATAAAATAGCTAACTTGACAAAAATCTTTTTAAATTTCATCGGCCCATCATCTCCATCATCTTCTTAAGGGCAGTAATATAGACAGGCTCTACATAAACTTCCTTGATGTTTTTGCCCTTTTCTGCCACATAGTAGTTCAAAACAGCCTTCTTCAGATCTGACTGCTTGCCTTCATCGTATTCGATGCCGTTCAGCCACACACTTTTCTTATTCTTGTTAAATTCCTCTACAAAGGCATTGAACTCATCAATATTGGTAATATCAATACCAGCAGAAATTTCCCTAGCTGAAATAAAGTCATCCTCGGCTTTGCTCTCTCCATTAAGGTTAAAGGACTCTCCAGCCAAAACAGAATTAATGATATATTCATCCTCTGTATCACCAAATAGCTTCTCAGCTGTTTCCTCCTCAGCCCGCATCTGATGACGTGGTCTCTCGGTAATCATGCCGCTGGCCACCTCAATTTTTGGACGTTCACTCAAATAAATCTTCACGTCATATTTCTCTTCAAAACCAGCTGCTTCCTGCAGAATTTTCTTCAATACACCCATACGTGTATTACTATCCCTAAAGATACTGCCGCCAACTAACCAGTAGAAAATACGAGAACCATTACCACCTACATAGATATCAGGTACATGATTCTCCACATATATACCTTCCTTGTGCAACTTCCGCAGCAATTTACCTACGTAATACATAATACCTGCCATAGCAAACTGGCTATCCTGCAAAATACCTCTAACAGCATCATTACCGGTAATATTGGTAAGATTTTCCAAATATTTGTCACTATGGGCACGCATATCTGCATCTATCAGTGTATTGCATCTATCCTTGCTCAATCCTAGAGTGTCTAAAGCATTGCCGCTAATCAATTCATAACCATAATCATAAATAGGTCTGAAGAGATAGCGCCCTGCAAAACGGATTGAGGTATTATAAACAATTCTTCCCGGTCTACCGCTAATAATGGAAATGTCCGTGGTACCGGCACCAATATCCAGACAGATAGCACCATCACCAAAATTAGTATCACTATTGCCTAGTTTATTGAAATACAAGGCAGTAGCCACACTTTCCAGCTGGGTATCAAAATTATTCTGATTCATATTAAAACCAGTCCCCTGACAAGCATCGTGACCAGCCTTCAAACAGGTTGCCTCAAAGGAATCCTGTCCTTCGGCAGAAAAAGCAGATGGATAGGAAAAATGCCAACTCAGCTCTGCCACACCCTTGGAAGCGGCTTCTACAGCAGCCTGCATACAAATCTGTTCCAGATAGGATTTAGTCTTGCGACGGTTGCTATCTGTACCATTGGCATCTCCCTGCCACTTCAAGTTCGCTTCAATTGTATCCTCATTTTCTATAAACATCTGGGTACTAACATCATCAAGAGTAAAGATATGCCCATCCTGTAACGGTCTGAAATCTGCATTTTGCAATTTTGTGTTCAGAATATGGTATATGGTCAGGAAGGAGCCATCTTCATTCATTACCCTATCTGCCAACAGATGATAATACAAATGATTGTGCAAAGCGCCAGACTCTGTTACCTGATACAGATGTGGATTCAAGGTCAGCTTTTCTGGCTCTTTCCCCTTATTCTTGTAGTAGAGCATGGTACTGGAAGTACCAAAATCAACACTAATATCCCATTTAGACATGCCATTAATTTCCACATTTCGTGGACGAGTCAGCAGTATAATACCGCCATTCTCCACTACACTGCGGCTGCTGCCTTTAGCAGAGCAGTTGACGTAGCAATGCAGTGCTTCCGGAAAAGAACTCAGGCAGGCAGTATACTGGTTGGACAAACCTCTATCCGGAACATCTGGAGAAATAGCTTCCCCATAACTCCAAGGCACAGTATAAAAATAATCCTTGCCGGCTTCAGATGCATTAGTCATAGAATCTGCATTACCATAGTAGAAATAGTATTTATGCCAATCCTCCCGCTGGAAATTTGGCCAAATAGCAATTTCTGGTACAGCCTTCATGACATAGATAATATCATTCTCTTTATATTCCTTGACGAAATCATAATCCTGGAAACCATTAACACCAGATAATGGGAAACTAAAATGAACTGCTGTTGCATTATTGGTGCGTTCGATCCACATACGATCTATAATATCCTCAGCAGTGAAATATTCCAGCATTTCCTGCTTCAATGGCACTACAACACTACAGTTTTCATCATTAGCAATAACTTCTGAACCACGAATATTCATTGCTCCTGGAATAGCATCTGCAGGCTCCACCAGAACCAACTTATCAGTAAAGAAATCCTCTGGACGACGATATTCTGCATTCTGTAGCAAAACATCCCCCAGCTTGCCCTTGTCATCCCCTAACCAAATTTCAGAAATATCATTAGCGGTAATACCCGGCCAAACCACCAGCTGAGTTCTTGGCACACCCCAAGCATCGCTCATTTCCTTCAATGCAGTTGGGGAAGCAAGAATTATATTTTTATTCTTGCCACGATTCAGAGATGGCTGCAGCTTAACGTGAGAATCCTCAACCGTTGCCTCCTTAGCAGGAATAGCGGTATCAAGCAATCTGAAGATACCAATATTAATTTTTAGATTTCCAGCATGATCCGCCAATCTCACTGATTCTACACTATGGCCCAGTTTTTTCTGAATATCTTCACAGTATTCTGCTAGACGCTGACGTGTCATCAGAAATTCATAATTGTCGTCTCTATCTTTGACCTGCACTTTCAACTGTTCACTGAGATTTTTTAACCAATTAAACAAGTAGGTTAAATCATCATTAGTCAGAAAAGATATAGGATCTGTCATGTAATAACCATCTGTACTCCAGGGAGATGGCAGATTGCCATCAAATTCATTCATATAATCTGCAGCAGAGGCTACCAATGTACTAGGTGAGGTAATCGCAATTGGAATGTCCTGATAAAACAGAATATAAATATTATTCCAATCGGTATCTTGAGTAATCAAACCTTTTTTACCAGGAGATAATTTATACAGAATCCGCTCTATACTACCAGTAGCGTCTTCTCTTAATATCACCTGCTCAGCTCTCAAATTCAGCTTCTTCACCTCGTTAAGAGCTAACATAGCTAGAAGGCAACGCCATTCTCCCTGCACTCTAGCAAACAAATTGGAATCGAATTGCTGCTCAGCTTCATTTTGTTTGTCAAAAAGTGCCATCTCAAAGAGTAAAGGCCTCGCCCATACATCAGGAATAGAATCTATAGATTCAAATTCCTTCACTGCGTCAGGAACAGCCAGACTCTTAATTAATTGATCCAAAAAATCCTGTGTCTCACTCGTCCAGCTGCTAACCTTAGAAGGAGTAACTGCTGAATCCTGTTTTAATTTAGGCAACAATGGATATAAATCTGCCATATTGATCCTCCTATTCAAAAACAATTTAATCTTCAAGCATTGCAGCTATCATATAGCAAGCGCAAAAATCTGCCAAAGCCTTGGGCATCTCTGGTATCCGCATTCACCTTGGCACCTTCACAAAGGCGGAACCAGATTTCATGCAAAGATACATTTCCTTCCTCGCCGCCGGTTACAAGCTGATCCAACAAAGAACCATTCAGATCAGCAGGACATACACTACGAATAATTTCATGATTAATTAATGAAACTTGACGATTTCCTATATTATTAGTAACCTGTGCCAACCAACGTACAAAGTCCTCTGCATATTGTTCAAACTGCTGCACTTCCTGTACAGATATATTCAAATCACTAAGATAATCCATAAACCATGGATATTTATATCCCTCCAGCTCACCTTGAGCCAAATCGCTCAGAACTGGCTTAACTAATAACAGGTAGGCCATAATAAAGCGAATATAATGTCCCATACGTTCTTTCATATTAACAGAGGTGCTATTTAACACATCATTTAAATCTGGAAAATCATTCCATTCAAAAGAATCCTGCTTACTGTGGGAAATGTATGAGCATATCTTAATATCATTAAGCTGACTCTGGTAAAAATCTATAGCTGATAAAGCTACATAAAAATCTACAATATGGGCATCATTTTCCTGGCTAGAAGAACCTACACTAAATTTATTAATCTGCCCCAAGCTAGAATCACCTATAAAATACATAGCATCAAAAATCTTATCAGCCTTATTTTTTTCTGAATAATACCGTAAAGCAGCCTTGGTATTGGTCAGAAAGTTTTCAGCAGCAGCATATACCTGTCCCTTTACCTCCTCCTTAGCAGGTGCCGTAAAGGAAAAATATGGCAGTACCATGCCACCACCGATGATTACCTTTTGAGATGCACAAAAACTGTCAAATGTATCTCTTAGCAGTTTAGCTATGGTTGGCAAGCCTGCTGCTCCTGTTCCACCAAATATAGAACCTACCAAAAATATTTTGGCAATAGATCCTGTTTTTACATCCTCATTGACACGGGCCCTTAGCCAGCTCCAAACCTCACCATCTAAGGTATAATTGCCATGTCCCATATCAATTTTCTTAGCGATTACCGCAGCACCAATAGATGGATGTCCACGAAAACCTTCATTTAGCAAGGTGTAACGCTCTTTTTTTGTATACAAAACCTCATATAAATGACCTATAGGCTCTTCCTTATAAGCCTGATAGCTCATAACATCATCTAGGCATTTATTATGTTCTGTAGGATTCCAGGTAAATGGCTTGGACAATACCACCTTGGTACGAAACAGAGGACTGCGATGGCCTATTTTCAAATTCTGAAACACTTCATAACACTGTAAAGACTTTGTACTGCGTGCCAAATTACCATTGCCCACATCTGGATCTATATTCATCACATATAAGCTTTCCTCGTCCGGAAAAGCTCCAGCAGCACTGAGATGTGTCAAGGACTCTAACACCTTAGCTCCTGATCCGCCTATTGCAATAAAATAATAACTCATAGAAATACCCCTTTCATCTTACTTTTTTCTCCGCAATTTATCCGCCCCTAATGGTGTATATTTATAAGGAGCTGGTGTAAACAGCAATGTAGTCAAATAATAGCCAATAAAGGAGAACAAAATTACATGAACTATATACAAAGAAATTCCTTTTTCTATATGACCAATTCCCCAAGTAAACAGTATGATAGCCACTATATCGATAATCCAAAGAACACTCCATACGGTTCTCTTGCCTACATCTTTACTACTTGTAATCTTAAAAATAAATCTTGCCATTATATACCAAAGCAAAGGCAATAGCAACGCCACACCTGTAACAGCATAAAGAATAGCATGGTATCCATTTATCCACTGCTTGATAGATATGTTTTTACCAACAATATACCCCTGGCCTAATACCTTGGCTAAACCAAAATTCATTATGGCTGCACATAACAAAATAATGACAATAATGCCAAACACCTGCACAGCTGTTTTCATGCTACGATTCATAAATACATCTCCTTTAATTTTTTATAACCACAAACATATTTGCTATAGATGGAATTTCTGCCGATACACAATTATCCTTTAAGGAAGAAACTAATTTCACAAAATTAACTGTTTTGGAGCCATCAAATTGAGTCAAATCATATGCGCCTTGACTATCCATATTCCACTCTCTTACCCAATCCGGCAGCTGCAAGCCATCTCTGCCAGGCGAAACGAAAGCCTCAATCAAAACAATGGAATCTGCTGGCAATAAATCCTGAGGAACAAAGCGTACAGACCATTGGAATTTATCTGGTGCTTCCTCTGACTGGTCCAACTGCATTTTTATCTTTGACTTGTCTGTCTCCTCTTCCCATACACCATCTTTTAAATAATGTATGCTAACCACAGATTGAAGTTTGTTTTTATCAATTGGGCATACATCAGCAAGCTGAGCATAATCGAATATGCCATTTATATCTACCTCTTCATCCTGAGAGTCAATACCATATTCTATAAGACGCTTGTCATTTACAGTTAATTTACTATCTATAAAGAGATTTTTCATATTACTGGTATCCATAGTAGTCAAATCTGGAACCTTATCTACCATTTTATTGGTGAATAATAGATATTTTACCCTTTCATCATTTCCCATACGCTCCTTGCACTTAGTAATAAATGAACGGACATCTTTATCAGAACCCATTACCAGCATATAAAAAGGCCTGAACTTGGCATTATCTAATCCACTATCATAAAAAATCTTGCCGGAATTTTCATAGCCTACATCAAAAATGTCACCTTTAAATGGATTTTTAATACCTATAACAGCTACACTTTGATACTTAAGAAAATATTTTTCCTTAATCTGCTTAGCAAGATTGCTCCAGTCTGCATCTGTTTCAAACAAATCCGTTAATATGATGCTTAAATGGTTGGGATCACTGTTTTCAATTACCTTATTGGCAGAAGTAATAACTTCATTATAAAAACCTGATTCCATAAATTTGCGATGTTGTCTGCCTTCCATTGGTGTTATATTTTCACCAAAGCGGAAAAAATGCACTTCTCCCAGATTTGTACCAATATCTTCCAAATTATCTGGAAGGCCTAAGTAGATATTGTTTTGTGGTATAGTAGTATACCCCTGCATAGAACAGGTAGCATCCCAGTATACATCCATAACCACAGGCTCATTTTTATCTTCTACAATTTCTACATTGGGAAGAGGCGGCAATTCTGCCACAGAAGCCTCATCATCTCCCAGCGCGCACCCAGCTACAACTGTAGTTAACAAAAATAAGAAAATTGCTGTCCATACTTTTCTCACACAAATCCCCCTCTTTTTTTTATAAAAAAGACATCAACAAGACAGCATTTTTGCTACCTAATCAATGTCTTTTAACATACAATAATGAATTTTATCAATCATCCCTGATCAATCCCATTCCTAGATAAATCAACTGCTATCACAGTACCATCAGTATAGCACATTTGCCCCCCCGTACAAGACATATAGCCTATATGTATAAATATTACTGCTTTTTCTTGTAGCTGTCCCACCAAAAAATATGTGACCTTTTATAAATGAAATAAAAAACCATCCGTATAGTTAAATAATATAGTTCCTTATAAATTAGATTTGCTTGATCTAACTTATAAGAGACCTTACATAACTTACTGATGGTTTTTATTGAATAATTCTATTTTTGATATCCTTAAATAAAATACATTAACTGCTCTGAGGTTTTAGTCTCGATATTTTGCATAATATCAGCCAAGGTTACGCTGGAAAGAGCATCTCGGATAGCCTTGTCCACATTAGTGAATACCATTTCCTGCAAAGCATCCTCCAACTGAGGCTGAGTCTCGGCCACTGTCTTATCTGCTGGCTCCATCATAGAGGTTTCAATAGCAGAAAGAATATGATAGGCTGTAATCAGCTTTGGCTCCCTGGCCAGCTGATAACCTCCCTGAGAACCCTTTAGGGATAATACCAGCCCTCCTCGCTTTAGCAGGGCAAAAACCTGCTCCAGATAAATCTTGGAAATCCCCATTTTCTCAGAAATACTTATAATTGTTATCGGGTTGCCGCCGCTATAGTTCAGTGCCAAATGCACCATAGCTGCCAGTCCATACCGCCCTTTGGCAGAAATACGCATTTTTTCAACTTCCTTTCCTAAATACTCTCGTAACTATACTATAACAAATTTTTCATATAAAATCAATATATCATAGCGAATTAATATGTTTTGTAAAAAATATATTTTACCTATTGACAAAATATGAATTATCTATTATCATGTAAGCATATCAATCATATATGTTTAAGAATTTCACATGAATATAAAGGAGATGCGTCATATGTCAAAGGTATATAATAGTGTTACAGAGCTTATCGGTCATACCCCATTGCTGAAGGCCAACAATTTCATCAAGGCCAATAATCTGCAGGCAGATATTCTGGTAAAGCTGGAATACTTCAACCCAGCTGGCAGTGTCAAGGATCGTATTGCCAAGGGGATGATTGAAAAGGCTGAAGCCGAGGGCAAGCTTACCAAGGATTCTGTTATCATTGAGCCTACCAGCGGCAATACCGGTATTGGCTTGGCCAGCGTTGCAGCTGCTAGAGGCTACAGAGCTATCCTGACCATGCCAGAGACTATGTCTGTGGAGCGCCGCAACCTGTTGAAGGCCTATGGTGCAGAGATTGTTCTCACCGATGGTGCCAAAGGCATGAAGGGTGCTATTGCCAAAGCTGAGGAACTAGCAGCCACCATTCCTCATGCTTATATTCCATCCCAGTTTACCAACCCTGCTAACCCAGCTGTTCACAAAGCTACTACCGGCCCTGAAATCTGGGAAGATGCCGATGGCAAAATTGATTTCTTTATTGCTGGTGTAGGTACTGGCGGAACCCTTAGCGGTGTAGGTGAATATCTCAAGAGCCAGAATCCTGATATAAAGATTATTGCCGTAGAACCAGCTACCTCCCCTGTTCTCAGCAAGGGAACTGCTGGTCCTCACAAGATTCAGGGCATTGGTGCAGGCTTCGTACCTGAAACACTGAACACCAAGATTTATGATGAGATTCTCCCTATTGATAACGAGGATGCTTTCAAATATGGTCGTCAGTTTGCTAGAGCCGAGGGTGTACTGGTAGGTATTTCCTCTGGTGCGGCTCTCACCGCAGCTATTCAGCTGGCACAGCGCCCAGAGAACAAGGGCAAGACCATTGTTGCCCTGCTGCCAGATACTGGTGACCGTTATCTCTCCACCTCCCTCTTTACTGATTAATAATCCCCACTAACTCCCTTACCCCCTCCTGCTTTTAGGCAGGGAGAGCAACAAATAATATATACACAATAACACCACAATTTCCCCATAGGTTAGCTTTCGCCTCTAAGCCTATGGGGAGATTTTTGTTAATAACAAATTTTTCTATGCAATAATAAAACAAAACATGCTGCATTTAATTGCATATATCGTAAAATTTTTATTAAAACAAACATTAATATGGTGCTAGAAAGAATTTTTTGTGTATAATGTAATTAGATATGTGACGTTTTTTCCTTGGAGGTGGGATTATGTGCAGTATTAGAACATTGGATAGCATCAATAGAGCCGTCGTAGATGGTGCCATGAAATATGGCAGTAATGCACTTTATAAAGTATTTCTTTATGGCTCCTATGCAAGACAGGATTATGACAGTGAATCAGATATTGATTATATGGTTGTTATGGATGGCAATCCCGCTGATATGAAGAAACTGCGTCGCGAAATGCTAAATGTATCTGAACAAATCAGCTATGATAATGATGTTGTAGTATCAGTTTTAGTTAGAGACAAAAATACCTTTGAGGCACAGAAAAATATACTTCCCCTTTATAAAAATATTTTGCAGGAAGGGGTTGCTTTATATGGATGATATTAGACTTGACTTGTCAAAAGTCAGATTGGCTCAAGCACAACAATGCATAGCATCAGCAAAGATTTTGGCAGAGAATAATGATTATAGAGGTGCAGCAAATCGCTCGTATTATGCCATATTTCATGCTATGAGAAGTGTACTCGCTTTGGATGGCAAGGATTTTGCTAAACACGCTGGTGTGATATCATGCTTTCGTAAAGACTATATAAAAACTGGTGCGTTGCCTAGAGATTTATCACCAATAATTACATCTGCATTCGATGTAAGGTCTGATAGCGATTATGATGACTATTATATTATTGATAAGGAAGAAGTTGATATTCAAATAAAAAACGCACAGTATTTCTATAATATTGTGGAAGTATATACTACACAAAGAATAAAATCCAACAGCTGATTATATATTGTTTTTAAAAAAGTTTTATCATGTATAAGGAGGTACTTTATGGCCTTGAATCCCGAAGTTCGTGCCAAATTGCAGGCTCGAATTGATGAATTAAAAAAGCGTATGCAGTATGATGCCAATGACCTGGACTATGAAACCCATCTCAATCAAGTGCGAGAACTGCAAAAAATCATTTCCGCTGCCAAATAAACACAAAAATAGACTGTCTCTGCTGTGATAACCAGACTTGCTAGCACCAGATAATTCTGATGCTAACAGGCCTGCTTCATCATCACCACAGTGACAGTCTTTTTCTTTTACATATTACGATATCTTTCAGCAGTGCTGTGAGCCTCGTAATCCCGGTCTGCGCCAGTCATCTGAGTCTTACTGCCAGATGGTGGCTTAATATCCTGAATTGGCTCAGCCTCAATAGTCTCTGCCTTAATATCCTGTACTGGATTTTCCTCTACATACCTATCTCTTACAGAGTTATTTGGCCGTGACTCCATTCTTGCCTGATTGCTTTTGTTCAGTCTGTCCAAAATAAACCGACGAACAACAAAATTCAACAGGCAGATAATGGCAGCAATAATAACCAAATTCATTACCAAGCCCATAATATCTGCAAAAAGACCTGCACCGCCAAAACCAAAGAGATGGCTTAGCATACTGCCCAGCAGCATACCACCAGCCAGCATCCCCATAGTTCTCATGGCACTGCCCCAGCCGGTGCTCTTCTGAGCGTTAGCTGCTGCATTGCTTGCTGCATTAGTATTAGACTTGGCTGTCGGAGCATTTTCCTTATACTGGTCAGCCTTCTTAGATGGTGCATACTCCTTGTTATTAGGACCTTCCTTCTTGGTAGATGTCTCTGGCTTAGCTGCCTTTGGGGTTGATGCCTTCGGAGCAGAAACCTTTGGCACAGAAATCCTACCGCCGCCTTTGGCTGCATCTGCAGTACCTGCTCCTGCCGAAACTACAAAGGCTGCCGCCACCAGCATTACACCTATTTTCTTTAGCTTCATTTACTTATTCCTCTCTATATGACTTAATATCATCAGGGAAAGCATAAATCTCTCCCAAGGTGTCCAACTCGCCGGACAAATATCTATCAATATCATCCACGTCAATATACAGCTTGCAGTCAATATCCAAATATCCCTGCTCCTTAGCACCGCTAAGCTTCACAATATCCATCAGCTTCTTCCGCAGCTCTTTGCACTCACTGCCCTTGGCATGTATATCCAATTTGATTTGTGGGACACCGTATTCACTAATTACTTCGTTTAAAGTCATTCTCCGTGACATATGTTCATCCTCATTTCTGTTAAATTTAACTTTTTGACTTTTTACATTATACCATAAGGCATAACAAATTGCAATTTATACAAATGGAGTGTTTATTGTTTTCATTGCTACATTAAAGGATTTTTTGTATAATATTGTCAGCGAATAATAAAATAATATTGTACATCATACCATCTGTCCCAAGAAAGGAATGATTCATATGAAAGATACTACCAGTGCAAAGATTGATTATCTCATTGAGCGCTATCCTGCTCTCAGTGTATGCCGTCAGAGCCTTACCCAGGCTGTAGAGGCTATTATAGAAAGCTATCGTCAGGGTGGCAAGCTGATTGTCTGCGGTAACGGCGGCAGTGCCTCTGATTCTGAGCATATTGTAGGCGAGCTGATGAAGGGCTTTGTCAAAAAACGCCCTGTTACAGATGAATTATATGCCAAAATGCAGGCTGTCTGTCCTAACGAGGCAGATTATCTCCGGGACAATCTCCAGATGCCTTTGCCTGCTATTTCTCTAATGAATGCTGTGGCTCTGAACAGTGCATTTGCCAATGATCAGGCTCCAGATCTGGCTATGGCTCAGCAGGTGCTGGGTTTGGCCCGCCCAGAGGATATTTTCATCGGCATTAGCACCTCTGGCAATTCTGCTAATGTAATCTATGCCATTCAGATGGCCAAAACCTTAGGCACCAAAACCATTGGTCTCATTGGCAACCGTCATTGCCGTATGCAGAACCTCTGCGATATTGTTATTGCTGCGCCAGAAATGGAAACCTACAAGATTCAGGAGCTGCATCTGCCAATCTACCATATGCTTTGCATTGCCGTAGAAAATGATTTTTTTGATAAATAAAATAAAAAACGGGGACCACGGCACTTCATCCTGCCATGATCCCCGATTTTTATTTTGCAGATTTTTTCTTTTTGTACTGCCAATACAATACCAAGCAGATTACCACCAGAATAACAGCAAATGCCAAGCTGATTTCGTGGCCTACCTCCATCATAACTTTCCAGCCTTCACCCAGCATCATACCGATAACCAAAATCAAAGCTGTCCAAGGCAAAGAACCCAAGAAGGTATAGATAAAAAATTTCTTCATATCCACATGGGCAAAGCCAGCTGGCAGGGAAATAAAGGTACGCACTACTGGCAGCATACGGCTAAAGAACACCGCCTTGATACCGTATTTATCAAACCAGTTCTGGGCAATATCTACATGTGATTTTTTGACAAAGAAATATTTGCCGTATTTGTCCACAAAGGGACGTCCGCCATAGTGGCCTACAGCATAAGCAAAAGCGGAGCCTAATATACCGCCAACCATACCGGCTACCAAAGCCATAGTAAAGGTCATGCGGCCAGCAAAAATCATATAACCGGCAAAGCCAAGAATCAACTCACTGGGAATAGGTATGCAAGCATTCTCCAACCCCATGAGAATGGCTACAGCATAATAGCCCCAGCTATCAATAAACTGCAAAAACACATCTGTAAATTGTGACATTTTTCTTTCCTTTCTAACATTAACCTCAAAAGCCTTACATCAATAGTTTTACATTAATTTTACAAAACTACTAGATACAAAAAAAGAGTCCCTATCATGGACTCTGAAAAAATTAATGGTGCCTCAGAGCGGAATCGAACCACTGACACGGGGATTTTCAGTCCCCTGCTCTACCAACTGAGCTACCGAGGCATAATGGCGACCCGAAGGGGACTTGAACCCCTGACCTCCGCC
>Ga0129311_1000541_pt1 | contig 32503 bp, 27 predicted proteins | sample Go1ome_FD_94435 | JGI IMG/M metagenome (GOLD analysis project Ga0129311, IMG submission 94435) | Western lowland gorrila individual fecal microbial communities from Wisconsin, USA - Go1022B metagenome | ecosystem: Host-associated > Mammals > Digestive system > Large intestine > Fecal | place...
CCAAGCATAAGTCCAATCATGGTTACAGTCATTTTTCCTACAGCCTGAAATATTTTTTCAAAAACCAAATCAGTTGTTATGACTATTGAGAATAAGAATACTATTTTTGAATAACGCACTCCCATGTCAATTATAGTCTTATTATCTGTAAAAATACCTAAGAAGGCGGGCATAATAACTATGAAGATAATTGTCATTGCTATTCCGTGGATTGTGGATAATAACATTCCGTGTGTCGCTGCGGCATTGGCATTGTCAATATCTTTAGCTCCAAGATACAGTGCAACGACAGCGTTTATTCCCACACCGAAGCCTATTGCAACAGCGTTTACGAAATTCTGTATAGGAAAAACAAGTGACAGTGCAGTCATTGCATCATCACTTATTTTTGCTACAAAGTAGCTGTCTATAATATTATATAGGGAGTTTACAAGCATTGAGATTACCATTGGAAGTGCCATAGATAACAGCAGTGGTAATATAGGTTTTTCTTTCATAAATGTCTCGTTCATGTTATATATCCTTCGCAAATTCCTGATATATTTTTTTCATTTCCCTGTGGCTTCTTGAAATATCATATTTCATAGCTTCCTTAGTGTTATATGCTCCACAGGCTTTCGCAAAATCAGGGTTAGTAAATATTTTATTTATTGCATTTGCTGCATCATCTACAGATGTAGGACTGATGCAGCAGCCACTTTTTCCGTCCTTTGTATAGTCCTTCATTCCATTTATATCTGAGGATATAAGCGGAAGTCCACTCGCCATAGCTTCAAGTGGGGCAATTCCAAGTCCTTCCCGTATAGATGGGTGTATAAAGCAATCTGCAAGCTTGCAGAGCTTTATTACATCATCTCTAAAGCCGAGAAGCTTAACATTGTTGCCAAGCTTGTATTCAGCAATCTTATCCTCGTATAAGCTCTGGAGTTCGCCTTGTCCTACAGCAAGGTAATATATATCAGGGTTATTAAGCTTATGGAGAGCTTCTATTACAATAATCTGATTTTTCCTGGACATAAGCTCACCTACAGAGAGCAACACAAATGCATCGTCAGGTATTCCGAGCTTTTTTCGCTCTGCCTGACGGTCAACCTTATATGTGTTGAATTTATTTACATCCAGACCGACGCCTGGGATAAATCGCACCTCTTTTGCGTGGAAATGCCTTTTGGCACGTCTGTAATCCTCATGGTTTATGGTTATTATCATATCTGTCTGCCATGAGAAAAGCCATTCAGCAGGATAATAGAGCAGCCAGTTTTTAAGGGGGGCTCCCTTAAAAAAGTGAAATCCGTGAGCCGTGTATATTATTTTTGTTTTTGTCTTTTTGGCTGCCATTCTTCCTATTATTGAACCAATAGGAGTATGACAGTGTATAAAATCGTAATTATATTCATGTATAAGTGAAATTACCTGCTTAAGTGCAGCACGATTGTTCTTAATGTCAAAGGGATTTCTTGTAGCTGGTATATTAAACCATTTTCCGCCATGTTTTTCAAGCCATACCTTAAATGCATCGAGCCTTTCATTTGAAATAGGATTGCCAACGTCAAAATTGCCAGCCATGTGAACCTCGTAACCCATGTCAGTTAAGATTAATATATTGTCTTTGTTAAATTGCTCAATCATTGCGGCAGTCGTCGCCAGCATGAGAACTCTCTTCATGTTGTATCCCTTTCAAAATATCTTAAGTTTATTTTCAGTATTATGTGTTATTATACTTCTTTTATGTGGAAATTCAAATGGTTTGTGGTGAATATTAAGAAATTGATATATGGAAATTAAAGCTTTGTTATATTGTTGACATATACTACTGAAGTTTTGGTTTTAATATTAATTTTTTCTTTTTTTAGTAATGTTAATGGTATCTGATGGAATTCGTAATCCCTGTTCCCTTTGGAAAATATTGAACAGCATAGATAATTGTTTATTTTATTATCAGATGAATTTTTGGTAATAAAAATATAGTTTACTTCATTAAGGTGACTTGATATAAGATAATTTGCTCTTAGCATTGTAGCAAATGGATATAAATGAGGCGAATAGGAATAAAGTATAAAATTCTCATCTAGAATATTTATAAGCTTGGATAGCGCTGACAGTCTTGGCTTGACCATGTTATCATATTGAAATCCTTTAATTATAGTTTCAAGGGTGATTTTGTTGTTGAGTATGTTTGCAACAATTTTAGATGAATTAAATCTTGGTATAGATAAATCTTTTAGGTAATGAAATCCTGCAAGATGCGGAAAGGCTTCGTATGGAAAGGTAAGATTAATTGTGTGAAGAGTTCCTTTATAGCCATATGTAAAAATATATTGGTAATCAGTAAGTATATCCCATATGGCAGCAGCTTCATACAGTATATTATGTTGTGTGTGCAAAAAATAACCTCCTTAGTAAAAAATAAGAACCTTACATATGTAAGGTTCTGTAAAAGCGTTTTCGTTCGGTTATAAGAACCTATTCGGTTTGTGGTTATCGCATAACCCACTGGCTGGCTCAACGAATGGCTGCATACCGACACAGTCAAGGTTTCATTGCCTGATTGATAATTTTGTAATTATCTTGTAAATGCATTATATCAAATAATAAATTAAAGTCAACAATATAATATGAAGAATTTGTGAAAAAATATATTAAATAACCTTTATTGATATCAGCTAAAGACTGAATTATACTAGATATAATGATGCCTAAAATGAGCGGCTTGGAGGTATTAAAGAAGCTTCGCGAGCGTGGTGACAGGACACCGGTGCTTTTACTTACTGCAAAGGCGGAGATAGAGGACAGAATAGCAGGCTTAGATATGGGGGCGGATGATTATCTGCCGAAGCCATTTGCAATGGGTGAGCTGCTTGCCAGAATAAGGGCAATGTTAAGACGTAGAGAGGAGTTTACACCTGATATATTGAAATGTGGAAAGCTTACGTTAAATATGCACAGCTATGAGTTGTGTGGGCATGGACAGAGCTTTGTGCTGCCTAAGCTTGAATATCAGATGATGGAGTTATTTATGCTTAATCAGGGTATATATTTATCGTCTGAGATTATACTTGAGAAGGTATGGGGATACGATACTGATGCGGAGATAGGGGTTGTATGGGTATATATATCATATCTTAGAAAAAAGATACAGGCATTAGATGTTGATGTGGAAATTCAGGCAAAGAGAGGAATTGGGTACAGGATAGAGGAGATAAAATGATAAAAACACTTCAGAAGAAATTCATAATTACCGCTATGGCTGCAATCACTGTTCTTATATTGGTGCTTCTTGGCACTATAAATTGTATAAATATATGGCGTGTCCATAACGAGTCAGACAATACAATGAATATGCTGCTTGACACTGAGAGTAAAAATGCACCATCACCGATGGACAATGCAGAGGCACCGGAGAAGCCGGCAGACATGCAACCACCAGAGTATATGGCAAATCCTAATGATGAACCATATAAAAAGCCTGGTATGAAAGATATATTTAATCCTGCTATAAGTGAGGATATGGTTATGGCGGCAAGATATTTCAGCGCAAGGGTAGATTCTGATGGGAATATAGTATATATAGATGTAAGCCATATTTCATCTGTGGATGAAGCTGAGGCAATGGAGTATGTGCAGCAGGTGATAGGTGATTCATCAAAAGAGGGCTCATTTGACAATCTCCATTATCAGATAAGAGATTCAGCAGATGGACAGGGAAACGTAATTGTATTTTTGAATGTAAGCAATATAAGGAGAACAATATTATCTGTACTTATAATATCAATTATAATTGGTTTGGTTGGCTGGATATTGATGCTATTGCTTGTTGTAGGACTTTCAAAGCATGCAATAAGACCTATCGCTGCAAATAAGGAGCATATGACGCAGCTTATTAATATTCTTATGGATAATGCGATAAAGTATACACCTGAGGATGGACATATAAGGTTCACATTGCATGGAGGACACCATAATTGTATCATAAAATGCCAAAATTCCTGTGAGACATTTCCTGATGTTCCGGCAGGCAGGTTATTTGACAGATTTTATAGGGGAGATTCTGCAAGAACACAAAAAAATGGTGGATATGGTATAGGACTTTCGGTTGCCAAGGCAATCGCAGAGATGTATAAGGGGAAGATTAGTGCGGAGTATGTTGGTGATGGGGAGATTATATTTAAGGTAGTTATATAACAAAGGCTGTAATATATTGTAAATAATAGACAAAAATGCTATAATTAATTGTATGTTATTACAAAATGTATGGGGGGATTTGTATGGTACGTATAGAAGATTTCTGTAATATGGAAAAATTCGAAAATATTATGAAAAACTGGGCGACAAGCACAGGTCTTGCAACAGTTGCTGTTGGTGCTGATGGTAAGTATATCAGTGAGTGCTATAACTTTACAGAGTTTTGCATTGATTTGACCAGAGGTAGTGTTGAGGGGTGCAAAAGGTGTGAGAAATGTGACCGTGAGGGAAAGGGAGTTTATTCCTGCCATGCTGGATTAGTGGATTTTGGTATTCCTATTACCTTAGATGATGGGACTGTTCTTGGAAGCATAATTGGCGGACAGGTTCTTCCTGAACATCCAGATGATGAGACATTTCGTTGCACAGCAAGAGAGCTTGGCATAGACGAGGATAAGTATATTAAGGCGTTACACAAGGTTAATGTAAAGTCAAGAAAGGAAATTGAGGCATCTGCTACATTACTAGGTGATGTAATTAATATGTATGTCCGCTCATGCTATAATGCACAGCTTAATAGCCGTTTGCTTGATAAGCTGCAGAATGGTATACAGGAATCAGTTGCCTACATTGATGATGCAACTGAGATGACAAAGAAGATAGAGGAATTTAGTGGCAGACAGAGAATTCTTGCTTTAAATGCAGATATTGAAGCGGCAAGAGCAGGAGAGGCAGGACGCGGATTTACTGTGGTGGCTGCTGAGGTTCAGAAGCTTGCTGATGGAATGGGAAAGGCAAGCACACAGATAGTAGCATCACTTCGTAAATTATCTGATAATATCCACGAGTTAAATGAATAGAAAGTACATTTAATCATTATTTCTAAAGTAAATCTAAGGTTCACCTGCTAACATCTACATGTACAGTAAAACAGTAGAAGGAAGGAGGTGAACCGTCATATGCAATATCGTCATGAAATTAAACATGAAATAACACAGGCAGATATACTTTTGTTACGTTCAAAATTATCTGTAATAGCAGCTGCGGACAGCCATTCTGTAAATGGCTGCTATACCATAAGGAGTCTGTATTTTGATAATATTTATGATAAGGCTCTTATGGAAAAGGTGAATGGTTTAAATGCCAGAGAAAAATATAGAATAAGATACTACAATGGTGACACGACATTTATAAAGCTTGAAAAGAAGTCTAAGCTTAATGGATTAACCTGTAAAGAATGTACATTTGTTACAGCAAATGAGGTTAATTTATTATTAAGGGGTGATTTTAAGTGGATGCGTGAATCGGAGAGACCGCTTGTCAAAGAGCTGTATCTAAAAATGATGAATCAGGGACTTCGACCAAAAACTATTGTAGATTACACAAGGGAAGCGTATACATATGACGCGGGAAATGTGAGAATAACTATGGATTATGATATAAGTACCGGTATGTATGGAATGGATTTTTTGAATCCTGACTGTTTAATGCTGCCGATTATGGATGCTGTAAGGATTCTTGAAGTAAAGTGGGATTCATTTCTTCCGGATACAATAACAACTGTTGTAATACTTGCAGTTACATCTAATGTTGTACTGTCGCTCGGCATGGTAGGTGCTCTTTCTATAGTTCGTTTCAGGGCGGCAATAAAAGATCCTTTAGATATCGCGTACTTATTCTGGGCGATAGCGGTAGGTATAGTATTGGCAGCAGGTATGATTCCGCTTGCAGTTATAGGAAGTGCATTTATAGGAATTATACTGTTGGTATTTGTAAATAGAAAATCACATTTAAATCCATACATATTGATTGTTAATTGTGAAAATTACGACAGCGAGCTTGCAGCAAATGATTTCATAAAAAAACAGGTGAAGAAAGACCAGAAATGCCGGATGGAGGTATGCCAGACGAAAATAGTCCAGGGGCTATGGATGGGACAGATTAGATTTATATAAGATGGTAAAAGGTTATGGATTATATTGTCCATAGCCTTTTAAATTTAATATATTGACTAATTAATATAATTATGCTAATATACGCTCAAAGCATATTTTCATCTTATGCGTTTTGCGTTATATGGCAAGACAGCTCATATTGATTAATAATTCTAAAAATCTTGAAAATTCATGCTTTTAAAATTCACAATAAAAATTTAAAAGCAGGAGTTTTTATGATAATAGAATGCTGATATACTCCTGCGGACAGGAGGTATTTATATGGGTAACAGAGAATACAAAAGCGACGTATTTTGTATGTTACTGGAGGACAAGAAAAATGCACTTGCATTATACAATGCAATCAATGGTTCAAACCATACTAATCCGGAGATGGTTGAGATATGCACATTGGAGGGTGGAATATCGCTCACAATAAGAAATGATTCTGCATTTGTGATAGATTTTTACCTTAATATGTTTGAGCATCAGTCGACGGTGTGTCCTAATATGCCAATGAGGAATCTTACATATGTGACACCAATGCTTGAGAATATGCTTAAGGATAAGAATCTTCTTGGAAGTAAGCTTATTAAAATTCCGACACCAAGATTTGTAGTGTTTTACAATGGAAGGGAGAAGCAACCGGAGAAGTATGAGCTTAAGCTCTCAGAGGCATATGAGAGACCTACAGAGAGACCTGAGCTTGAGCTGGTATGTACAGTATATAATATCAATAAGGGTTATAACAAAGAGCTGCTTGGAAACTGCATATTTCTTAAAGAATATATGCAGTTTATAGAATGTGTGCAACTGTATGTGAATATGTACGGGAAGCAGAAGCTTACTCTTGCACTTAAGACAGCGATTGATGAGTGTATTGAAAATGATATACTTAAGAACTTTCTGATAGAACGTCGTTCGGAGGTGGAAAAGATTATGAGATTGGATTATACATTTGACAGGCAGATAGAACTGGAGAAACGTGACAGCTTCGAGGAGGGATTGACAGTAGGACGTGAGGAGGGACTGACAGTAGGACGAGAAGAAGGAATGTCCGTGGGACAAACAAAGCTGTTGATATTTCAGATTATTGAAAAAATTAAAAAAGGAAAATCAATATCTCAAATATCGGATGAATTAGAGACAGATATTTCTATAATTGAGACAATATACAATGTTGCCGTCAAATATTCACCAGACTACGATGTCGATAATATATTAGAAGAGGTTTTATAACTTCACAAAATCTTCACAAAAATATTAGCACTCACCACTTGACAGTGCTAACAAACGGGTGTATAGTAAGGGCATAACAAAGGAAGAGGTAAAAAAGATAAGAAGAGTTACCTGATATCCAATGTTATGAAACGTGTAGTTCGACTCAATATAATATTGCAACACCTCAGATTTCTCTGATAGTGCTAAAGATACAAAAGTCGATTTGTTATATGAAAGGAGATATGACTTATGTTGAGACCTAGTATTTTTGGAGAAAGCTTATTTGATGATTGGATGGATGACTTTGAGAAGGATTTTGCTAAGGATTTCTTCCCAGCCAAGAATCCATTATATGGTAAACATGCTAAGAACATGATGAAGACCGATGTCCGTGAAACAGATGAAGGCTATGAGGTAGATATTGATTTACCTGGCTTCAAGAAGGATGAGGTCAACGTACAGTTGAACGACGGATACATTACCATATCTGCCGCTAAGGGCCTTGATAAGGACGAGAAGGATAAGAAAACTGGTAAGTACATCAGGCGTGAGCGTTATGCGGGAAGTATGTCAAGGAGCTTCTATGTTGGCGCTGATGTAAAGCAGGAGGATATACATGCTAAGTATGAGAGTGGTATCCTACAGTTGACAATTCCTAAGAAGGACAGCAAGGCTATTGAACAGGATAATTACATTGCTATTGAATAATAGTGAGTGTGTAATATGAAAGGAAGCGATATATATGGATAAGAATCCCAAGCACCCATTGAAGAAAAAGAAAGTTATGCCTAAGGTTTACGCAACAGCAAACCATAACGTAGAACAGCCTGAGGCTGGTACATCGAAATCCAAGAAACATTAATTGAATAGAGATTGTATAGAAATGAAATGAGACTGCCACTTGGAACTATAAAAGGTTTCTGGTGGCAGTCTTTATTTTGTGTATAGAGAAATTTTTAACTTCGTCCCCAGTGGGAACAAAGTAATGTAGTAAAAAAGTTAATTCTCATAGGATGTTTTTCTTATATAGATGTGATATATTGATAAAAAGTATACACTGGATAAATAATTGGAGGAATAGATATGGTTACACCACGGATGAGAAAGACAGTAGTTGTATGGCTCGGTGCAATGCTATGCTGTCTGCTATGGGGAAGTGCATTTCCGTGTATAAAGATAGGTTATGAATTGTGGAGCATAGAACCGACAGATACAGCGTCACAGATATTATTTGCGGGAATGAGATTTGTGCTTGCAGGAATATTAGCCATAATAATAGGAAGTATGCTTGATGGCAAAATGATAAAACCAAGAAAATCTGCCGTAGGAAAGATAATATGGTTAAGCATGCTACAGACAGTTTTACAATATTTTTTCTTCTATGTCGGTCTGGCACATACGAGCGGTGTTAAAGCATCTGTTATAGAGGCAGTAAATGTATTTGTGGCAATACTTGTATCTGGATATATATTTCATCAGGAGAAAATAAGAGCCAGAAAGCTGATAGGCTGTGTTATAGGCTTTGCGGGTGTTATGCTTATAAATTTGAATGGAATGGATTTTAAACTTAGCATTTTTGGTGAGGGGGCAATATTTTTATCAACTGTTGCATATGCATTCTCGTCCGTATTTCTAAAGAAATATTCGCGTGATGATAATCCTGTGATGTTAAGTGGATATCAATTCGTGTTTGGTGGGGCAATTTTATGTGTGATGGGACTTGCCATGGGTGGAACTATACATAACATTTCATTTGCTGCTGTAGGAATGTTGATATATCTTGCATTTGTGTCCGCTGTGGCATATTCGCTGTGGGGAATGCTGCTTAAATATAACCCTATATCAAGGGTTGCGGTATTTGGATTTATGAATCCGGTATTCGGGGTTATTTTATCCGCACTGTTGTTAGATGAAAAGAAACAGGCATTTGGAATAACCGGAATTATATCGTTAGCCCTTGTCTGTGTTGGTATATATGTTGTAAATAAGGTTGACGACAAATCATAGCTTAGTGTACATAAGGCTGAATACATTATTTCACAAAATCTTCACAAACTGTTAGCACTCACCTCTTGACAGTGCTAACAAAATGTTATATATTAAATATAACAAATAAAACAGCGTCTGGGTTTTATTTGATAAAGAATGATAATTATATAACATATACATGTTTAAGGAGGAATGATTTATGTTAGTACCTAGTATTTATAGTGATTTAGTAAACAGCTTTTTTGGAGATTTTGGTGATAATTACAGACAGCAGCCTGCATCTGCTAAGCAGAACACATATGGAATAAGCACAGATGTTAAGGAATATGATGACCACTATAAGCTTTATATGGAGCTGCCGGGATATGACAAGCAGGATATCAAGGTTGAGCTTAAGGATGGTTATCTTTCAGTTTCAGCTAAGCATACTGAGGAAGCTGAGAAGAAGGATGATGGCGGTAAGTATGTATACAAGGAGCGCACATTTGGTCAGTGCAAGAGAACCTTCTATGTTGGAAAGGGTATCACTAAGGAACAGATACATGCCGCTTATGAGAATGGTGTTCTTAAGCTGAATGTTCCTAAGGAGGACAAAACTCAGAAGGTTGAAGAGAACCACTTCATCCAGATAGAAGGATAATAATTTTATAGTTTGCTTTTACGAGTAAAAGGTGCCGTCTTTTTGGAGGATAAAAATCCATTAAGATGGCACTTTTTGCGTGTATGGATACTAAATATATACGGTAAAAATTTAACTATAAGAAATAACCAAATAATAACTTAAAAATTTACTAAATGCCATCTTGATTCTGTAAAATTAAGTGCTATAATGAGTATGCTTTGCACATAGAAAAGCAAATATCAATTATTTATAACTGGTAAATATATTACAAAGGAGGCCGGTAAGATGCATGCAGAAAAGACAAAGAAGACAGCAAGTGTAAAGGATTTAACTGAGGGTTCACCAATGAAGCTTATCATAGGTTTTGCATTTCCTATGTTTTTAGGATTATTGTTTCAACAATTTTATAGTATGGTAGATACTATGATTGTTGGCAGGTATCTTGGGGTCGATCCTTTTGCAGGTGTAGGTTCGACAGGCAGCCTTAACTTCATCGTTATAGGATTTTGTATGGGATTTTGTAGTGGATTTGCGGTATTGGTTGCACAGAGATTTGGTGCTAAGGACTATCGTGGACTGAGAAAGATGGTGGCAAACAGTATATGGTTAAGTGTGATATTTGGAGTTTTGCTCACGGTACTTATGATAGTTTTTTGCAAGCCTATACTCAGGCTTATGAATACGCCTGATAATATATTTGAATATGCATACATATATATAGTAATAATTTTTGCAGGAATACCGTGTACAATACTTTATAATCTTACCGCGGCTATAATCAGGGCACTTGGAGACAGTAAATCACCGATTATATTCCTTGCCATATCATCTATTATTAATATAGGACTTGACTATATTCTTATAGTAATTGTGGGAATGAATGTTGAGGGAGCAGCGCTTGCAACTGTTATATCACAGGGAGTTTCAGGTGCTATATGTATATTCTTTATGAAAAAGAGATTTGATATTCTACAGATGGAGCAGGGGGACATGAAGCCTGAAGCATCTTATATGGTAAGTCTTATGGGTGTAGGACTTCCTATGGGACTTCAGTATTCTATAACAGGTATAGGCTCAGTAATATTACAGACGGCCGTAAATGGGCTTGGTTCATTATATGTTGCCAGCATGACAGCAGGAACAAAGATAACATCACTGTTAATGTGTCCGCTTGATGCATTAGGACAGACCATGGCACCATATGCAGGACAAAATATGGGAGCTGGAAAGATAGACAGAATAAGCAAAGGTCTTAAATCTGCGGTTATCTGTGGATTTGTTGTATCTGCAGTTATGATGGGAGTAGTTCTCTTGTTTAGCAATCAGCTTGCAATGCTGTTTATGGATGAGAAAAATGACCAGATATTAAGCCTCAATTATCGATACCTTGTGATTAATGTAGCATTTTATTTCCTGCTTACATTTGTAAATACAGTTAGATTCACTATACAGGGAATGGGATTTTCCGGATTTGCAGTACTTGCAGGAGTGTTTGAGATGGTGGCTAGAAGTATTGCAGGAGCGATATTTGTGCCGATATTTGGATTTACTGGTGCATGTATTGCGAGTCCGCTTGCATGGCTGTTTGCAGATATCTTTCTGATACCTGCGTTCTTCCATTGCAGAAAAAAATTAGCCGGAGCTATAGAAAAATAAAAGAAATCCCCCTAAACAGCATAATATAATGCTTTTCAGGGGGATAAATTATATATTTTTATTTGAGATCACCAATATAATGTTTTTTTAATGCCTGAAATGTCTCATCACTCAAATCGTGTTCTATACGACAGGCATCTGCATAGGCAGTATCTTCATTTACCCCAAGAGATATGAACATCTGTGAGAGAACTTTATGACGTTCATATATTTTACAGGCTATTTCCATTCCTGCGTCTGTCAGTGTCAGGTAACCTTTATCGTCCATATTCAAATATCCATTTAATCTTAAATTCTTAAGGTAGACGCTTACGCTTGGCTTAGATAGACCAAGGTGATGGACTACATCAATGGAACGGACATGTTCATTTCGCTCACTTAAGTATAATATTGCCTCAAGATAGTCCTCTGCTGATTCTTGTATTTTCATGTATAATACCCCACTTGTATATTTCTGCATTACCCCTTTTATCTGGTACAGATATAAAAAGATAGTATCACAAAAAAGGGGGTAATGCAAACTATAAAATAATAAGGTTTCTGTCAAATAATCGTTGGCACGTTTCTTATCCGGATGATTTCTCTACGGATGATGGATTCCATGCAGGGACGTTTGCGACAGCCGGCACTTAATGAGTGCGAAGCACGAATTTAGAGCCGCTGCTCGGAGCAATAAGTGGAAACGGTCCCGTAATGGAACCATCATCCGTAGAGAAATCATCCGGATAAGAAACGTGCCAACGATTATTTGACAGAAATAAATATTAAAAAAGGTATTGACAAATGAATTAGGTTGAGCTAACATTTCAATGATAAAAGGTTAGTTTAAATGAACTAACTAATGATAAAAAGAAAGAAGTGAAAACATGATGCCTTTATCAATGGTAAATGAGGGAGAAGCAAATGTTATAGCCCGTGTAGGTGGCAAGGATGAAACCAGAAGATTTCTTGAAAATCTTGGACTTGTTGCGGGTACAGAGGTTACAGTCATATCTACAATTAACGGTAACATGATCTTGAATGTAAGAGACTCCAGAGTTGCCATAGGAAAAGATATGGCAAATAAAATCATGGTAGCTTAAGTGAAATTGACCGGAAGGGAGGAAGATTTGATGAAAACACTGAAAGACATCAAGGTGGGTGAGACCGTTAAGGTTGTTAAGCTCACAGGAGAAGGCCCTGTTAAGAGACGTATTATGGATATGGGTATAACAAAGGGTGTTGAAATCTATGTGAGAAAGGTTGCACCACTTGGAGATCCGGTGGAAGTAACAGTCAGAGGTTACGAGCTTTCTGTCAGAAAAGCTGATGCTGAAATGATATCAGTAGAATAGTGACACAGATATTACATAAGGAGGATACTTATTATGGCAATCACAATTGCTTTAGCCGGTAATCCGAATAGTGGTAAGACAACACTGTTCAATGCATTGACCGGTGCCAGCCAGAGAGTAGGTAACTGGCCTGGCGTTACTGTAGAGAAAAAAGAAGGAAAATTAAAACACAATAAGGATGTCACAATCGCTGACCTTCCGGGTATTTACTCACTCTCTCCATACACTCTCGAGGAGGTTGTAGCGAGAAATTACCTTATAAATGAAAAGCCGGATGCTATTCTTAATATCATCGACGGTACTAATCTCGAGAGAAACCTTTATCTTACAACACAGCTTATAGAGCTTGGTATACCGGTTGTTATGGCTGTAAATATGATGGACCTTGTAAGAAAAAATGGCGATAAGATAATGATTGATAAGCTTGCTGAGAAGCTTGGCTGTAAGGTGGTTGAGATTTCAGCACTTAAGGGCGACGGAGTTAAGGAAGCTGCTGATTTGGCAGTTAAGCTTGCTACCGAGAAGGCAGATGTTAAGCTTGTACATAGCTTTGATGAGAAGGTTGAGAGTGCAATTTCATCTGTTGAGGCAAACTTGGGCTCTGAGATAGCAGATGCACAGAAGAGATTCTTTGCTATAAAGCTTATTGAGAAGGATGAGAAGATTAAGGCACAGCTTACAACTGTTCCTAACACAGATGCAGAGATTGCACAGTTAGAGAAGGACTTTGATGATGATACAGAGAGTATTATCACAAATGAGAGATATAATTACATTACATCAATCATTGGAAGCTGCTTAAAGAAGGGCAAGTCAGGACAGAAGCTTAGCGTTTCAGATAAGATAGATAAGATAGTTACAAACAGAATTCTTGCACTTCCTATATTTGCACTTATTATGTGGGGAGTTTACTATGTATCAGTTACAACAGTTGGTAGCTTTGTCACAGATTGGACTAATGATGTACTGTTCGGAGATATTATTCCACCGGCAGTTGAGAAGCTTTTGAATGCTATGAATTGTGCTGATTGGTTATCGGGACTTATCCTTGATGGTATTGTAGCCGGAGTTGGTGCAGTACTTGGATTCGTTCCTCAGATGCTTGTACTCTTCCTCTTCCTTGCAATCCTTGAGGAGTGCGGATACATGGCGAGAGTTGCTTTCATCATGGATAGAATCTTCCGTAAGTTTGGTCTTTCAGGAAAATCATTCATACCTATCCTTATAGGTACAGGATGTGGTGTTCCTGGTGTTATGGCATCTCGTACAATCGAGAACGAGCGTGACCGTAGAATGACAGTCATGACAACAACATTTATACCTTGTGGAGCTAAGCTTCCTATTATTGCACTTATTGCAGGTGCGTTATTTGATGGTGCTTCTTGGGTATCACCAGTGAGCTACTTCATTGGTATAGCAGCAATTATTTTATCAGGTATTATATTAAAGAAGACAAAGATGTTTGCTGGAGATCCTGCTCCTTTCGTTATGGAGCTTCCTCCTTACCATGTTCCTACAATCGGTGGTGTGCTCCGCAGTGTATGGGAGCGTGGCTGGTCATTCATCAAGAAAGCTGGTACAATCATCACACTTTCAACAATCTTCGTATGGTTCACATCATACTTCGGTTGGGTAGATGGTCAGTTCAAGATGCTTGAGACACTTGAGATGGATCACAGTATACTTGCTAAGATTGGTGAGGCATTTGCATGGATATTCAAGCCACTTGGTTGGGGCACATGGAAGTCAGCAGTTGCAGCAATCACAGGTCTTGTTGCAAAGGAGAACGTTGTTGGTACATTTGGTATCCTCTACGGATTCGAAGAGGTTGCAGAAGATGGTGCCGAGGTATGGGGCAACTTACAGGCTTCAATGTCTCAGATAGCTGCATTCTCATTCCTTATATTTAACCTTCTCTGCGCACCATGTTTCGCAGCGATGGGTGCTATAAAGCGTGAGATGAACAATGGTAAGTGGTTCTGGTTTGCTATCGGATATCAGTGCTTACTTGCTTATGTAGTTGCACTTTGTGTATTCCAGATTGGTACATTAGTAATCGATGGAACATTTGGCATATTTACAGCAATAGCTATACTCCTTGTAATTGGATTCTTCTACCTCTTGTTCAGACCTAACAAGTATGATAAGGTAAATACAAAGAGTGTTGCATAATAAGAGATTTTTATAACATATAGCGGTACAGGGAGGGTGGCTACACTTTTCTATGTACCGCCTTTTTATAGGATTAAGAAAGGAGAAAGACTTATGACACCTGGAACATTTGTGGTATTAGTAGTTTTAATAGGAATAGTTGCACTTATAATAAGAAGTATGGTGCGGGATAAGAAGAATGGAAAGTCTATTCAATGCGGTGGCGACTGCGGACATTGTGGTGGATATTGCCATCAGATAAAAGAAATTGACAGGGGTGATAAGCGTGGGTAATGTAATTATTGTATGCGTATTATTGATAATTATATTTTTTGCAGTGAGAAGCTCTGTTAAGCATTTTAAAGGAGAAGGTGGCTGCTGTGGCGGCGGTGGTGACTCATCTCCAATTCCGGTTAAGGAATTAGAGGGCAATAAATTAGGCGAGGTTAAAGTGCATATAGAAGGTATGCATTGCGATAACTGTGTGAGAACAGTAACTAAGGCTATCAATTCTATAGATGGTGCATCGGCAGTTGTGAATCTTAAAAAGCAAACTGCTGTTATATCCTATGACAGGGAGCTTTCTATGGATAGAGTTAAGGCAGCGGTAAAGCTTGTCGGATTTGAGGTTAAAGATTAATAATAAAAAATGAAAAAAACTATTGACATTCGAGTTAGGATATACTAATATAATACATGAAGTTAGTAATAACTAACTACGTTATAAATAGCCTAATAGGAATTTATAATCGACTCCTTTCTCTGAACCCAGTGCTACTCCACATAGCACTGGGATTTTTTTGCTTTAAGATACATGTGTGTTCTTTGTGTGACAAAATATTCTTGTTGCTTGAAATTTACAGAATAACAATGTATACTATGGAAAGATTATTTGGATAATATACAATATATGGAATATGAGGGAAATATAATGAATAAATTAAAAGCTGTTATATTGGCGGCGGGTAAAGGAACCCGAATGAATTCGGATTTGCCGAAGGTTATCCATAAGTGTCTTGGACAGCCTATGGTTCACTATGTCATAAAGGCGGCTAAGGACGCTGGAGCTTATGATGTATGTGTTATAGTTGGTTATAAGGCGCATGAGGTTAAGGATGCCATTTATGATGTCGTAGATTATGCAGAGCAGACAGAACAGCTTGGTACAGGACACGCAGTTAAATGTGCACTTGATTTTATAGGAACCGAGGGAGATACTATCGTGCTCTGTGGAGATACTCCTCTTATAACAGGAGATACACTTACAGCCTTGGTAGATCAGCATAGAAAACAGGCAAATGGAGTTACAGTTCTCTCTGCAATCGTTGATGATGCGACAGGCTATGGACGTATTATCCGCAACGAGAATGGAGAATTTGTCAAGATAGTAGAGCAAAAGGATGCGTCAGAGGAGGAGAAGCAGGTAAAGGAGATTAATTCCGGAATGTATATATTCAATTCTGAGGCATTGTCAGCCAGTCTTGGACTTCTCTCTAATGATAACGCTGCCGGAGAGTATTATTTGACTGATACCATTTCACTGATTAAGAAGATTGGATTAAAGGTATCAGCTATGCCATTATCTGGTGCTGCTGTTGATGAAATACGAGGTGTCAATACTATGGAACAGCTCGCTGAGGCAGAGAAGATAATGAGTGCTCGTCAGTAGAAGGACGCATTTGGAAGGACTGGATTATGAAGATTATAGTTGGACTGGGTAATCCTACGAGAGAATATGAGGGTACAAGACATAATATAGGGTTCTCAGTTATATATAGTATAAGCGATGAGTATAATATAAGGGTAGATACTAAGAAGCACAAGGCTTTAATAGGAAAAGGCGTGATAGAGGGTGAGAAGGTTATCCTTGCCATGCCTATGACATATATGAATTTAAGCGGTGAGAGTGTCCGTGAGATTATGGATTACTACAAATGCACACCGGAGGATATAATAGTTGTATATGATGATATAAGCCTTGATGTCGGTAAGCTCAGAATAAGAGCTAAGGGAAGTGCCGGTGGACATAATGGTATCAAGAATATAATACAGCATCTTGGAACAGATGTATTTCTGAGAGTGAAGGTCGGTGTAGGCGAGAAACCTAAGGGCATGGACTTGGCTGATTATGTTCTGGGACATTTTTCTAAGGATGAGCAGCCTTTGATAAGAGAGAGCGTGGAGCGTGCTAAAGATGCGGTTTCATGTATGTTGTCAGAGGGAATAGCCAGTGCGATGAATAAGTATAATTGATATTTTGGAGGATTCAGATATGCAGGCGATGATAGCAGCATTTAAAGAGGATCCGAGATATGATAAGATAAAGGAGAGCGTGGAGAGTGGTAAGCTTCCACTGCATCTCTGGGGAGCTGACAGGAGACTGGAGCCTCTTATTATAGAGGCAATACCTAAGGGTGTTAATCAATGTCTTATAGTCACATACGACGAGAAAAGAGCCCGTGAAATAGTGGAGGATTATCGTTTCTTTGACAGAAACGTAAGCTATTATCCCGCTAAGGATGCTCTTTTTTATTATGCGGATGTACACAGTAATACTACGGTTCAAAACAGGCTTGAGATATTTAAGCATATAGCCGAGAAGGAACATATAACTGTTGTAACGACCATTGAGGGCTTGATGGACAAGATACCACCGTTAGAGCATATAATAGAAAATGCTATTGATATAGCTGTCGGACAGACCTTGTCACTTACCAAATTCTCAGATAATCTTACGACACTTGGATATGAAAAAACAACTATGGTTGAGACAGCCGGGCAGTTTTCGGTGAGAGGAGGAATTATAGATATATTCCCACTTACTGAGGAGTGCCCTTATCGTGTTGAGTTGTGGGGAGATGAAATTGACTCAATAAGAAGCTTTGATGTGGAGAGCCAGCGTTCTATAGAGCAGGTGGAAAAGGTAAGAATTTATCCATCATGCGAGATGGTTCTTGACAGAAACAGGATAGATAACGGTATAGCAAAGCTTGAGGCGGAGCATAAAAAACAGGCGGCAAAGCTTAAAAAAGAGTTTAGAACCGAACAGTATGCAAGATTAAATAAAATGGTAGATACCGTTAAGGAGGAGCTTAAGGAATTTAACTCCACTATGGGAATCGACAGTCTGGTGAACTATTTTTATGATGATACGGTGTCATTTTTGGATTATATTTCAAAGGAGGCACTTATATGTATAGATGAGCCGGAGAGGACTGCAAGACAGGCAGTTGTTTACGCTCAGGAATTTGCAACCTCGATGCAGGGAAGATTAGAGGGCGGATATGTGCTCCCTGGTCAGACAGATGTGTTATATGATGGCAAGGAGATTATTGGAAGATTATCTAACAGAAGACTTCTTCTTATGTCTGAGTTATATACAAAACAGCTTGCATGGGGTGAGAAGGATAATATAATGCTCTCGTCAAAGGGGCTTATTAACTACAATAACAGCTTTGAGAATCTTATGTCAGATATTACGAAATGGCTTAAGAAAAAGTATAGAATTATAATATTATCTCCATCTGGTACAAGAGGCAGAAGAATAGCGTCTAATCTTAAGAGCAATGATGTTATGGCGCATTTCTCAGAAAACAGGGATAAGCTTCTTAAGCCGGGTGAAATTATGGTTTCGGTGGGAAGGCTTGAGACCGGCTTTGAGCTTCCTGACAGTAAGCTTGTGGTAATAAGCGAGGGAGATATATTTAACTCTAAGGAGCTTAAGAAGAGGAAGAAGCTTCCTAAGTATAAAGGCGATAAGATAAACAGCTTCTCTGATTTATCGGTGGGAGATTACGTTGTTCACGAAAGACATGGTATAGGAATATATCGTGGTATTGAGAAGGTTGAGACTGACGGCAGACTCAGGGATTATATAAGTATAGAGTATGATAAAGGAAGTAAGCTTTTTGTACCTGTAGAGCAGCTTGATATAATAGGAAAGCTCTCAGGCAAGGATGGTGCTAAGCCTAAGTTAAATAAGCTCGGTGGAACTGAGTGGGAGAAGGTAAGGCAGCGTGTAAAGGGACATGTAGCAGATATAGCCAGGGAATTGGTTGAATTATATGCTATAAGAGAGACCTCACAGGGCTTTGCTTATTCCGGTGACAGCCAGTGGCAGAGAGAGTTTGAGGAGCTGTTCCCGTATGAGGAGACCTCAGACCAGCAAAAGGCGATAGATGACACAAAGAGAGATATGGAAAGTCCTCGTATAATGGACAGACTTGTATGTGGAGATGTAGGCTTTGGAAAGACTGAGGTTGCCATAAGAGCGGCGTTTAAGGCGGTGCAGGACAATAAGCAGGTGGCATATCTTGTGCCTACAACTATTTTAGCTGAGCAGCATTTCAACACATTTACGGAGAGAATGAAGAATTTCCCTGTCAATATCCGCATGCTGTCCCGTTTTTGCAGCACTAAAGAAATTAAACAGACTTTGACAGATATGAAGAGCGGCATGGCTGATATAGTTATCGGAACACACAGACTTTTGTCGAAGGATATAGAGTTCAAGAATCTTGGATTGCTCATTATAGATGAGGAGCAGAGATTTGGAGTTAAGCACAAGGAACAGATAAAGCAGATGAAGAAGAATGTAGATGTTCTTACACTTACTGCCACACCTATACCTAGAACACTTCACATGAGCTTGGTGGGACTGAGGGATATAAGTCTTTTAGAGGAGGCACCTGTAGACAGAATGCCTATCCAGACTTATGTTATGGAGTATGATATAGAATTTGTCAAGGAAGCGATAAACAGAGAGCTTAACAGACAGGGACAGGTGTACTATGTATATAATCGTGTAAATACGATTGAAGACATCACGCTTAAGCTTCGTGCGGTGCTGCCTAATGCCAGAATTGAGTTTGCACATGGCAAGATGAATGAGAGAGAACTTGAGAATATTATGCACGATTTTATCAATCGGAAGATAGATGTTTTAGTATCAACAACTATCATTGAGACCGGACTTGATATTCCAAATGTAAATACCATGATAATACATGATGCAGATACATTTGGTTTGTCGCAGCTCTATCAGTTAAGAGGACGTGTCGGAAGGTCGAGCCGCAGTGCGTATGCATTTTTATTGTATAAGCGTGATAAGATGATAAAGGAAGTTGCTGAAAAGAGATTAAAAGCAATAAGGGAGTTTACAGATTTAGGTTCAGGCTATAAAATATCTATGAAGGATTTGGAAATCAGGGGAGCGGGCAATCTGCTTGGACAGCAGCAATCGGGCAACATAGAGGCAGTCGGATATGACTTGTATTGCAAGATGCTAAACGATGAGATAAAGCGTTTGTCGGGCGAGAAGGTAGAGGAGGATTTTGCGACCTCTATAGAGCTTCCTGTTGATGCATATATTCCAGATACTTATGTAAAGAATGAATATATGAAGCTTGATTTATATAAGCGTATATCACGATGTGAGAACAGAGAGGAAAATGACGCCATTATAGAGGAAGTAAAGGATAGATTCGGTGAACCGCCTAGGGCATTTAACAGGCTGCTTGATATAGCATATCTTAAGGCTATAGCGCACAAGGCATATTTGACAGATGTGAAGTATGTGTTGGATGAGGTGAGATTTATAATGCTGCCTACAGCACCTGTTAAACCTGAGAGGATGGATTCGCTTCTTAAACGCTATAAGGGTAATATGAAGTTTGTCACGGGGAAACAGACGGGATTTTACCTTAAAGCACAGAAAACGGTACAAGATGAGCTTATAGCAACTGTAGAAAAGGGAATAAATGATATTATGCTTCTGATAGGAGGAAACGAAGATGAGTCTGATAGGGAAAATTAAAAATAAACTTATACTCACAATGTGTATTGCACTTATTGTATGTAGCTTTACGAGCTGCGGAGACAAGAAACAGGAGGATAATACGGAGGATAGCCAGACTATGGTTATGCAGTATGGAGATAACATAGTTACTGTTGGTGAGGTTTATATCTATATTAGAACGGTGCAGGAGAGATACGAACTTCAATATGGTAAAGATGTATGGCAGTTATCACTTCCAGCCTCAGAAACAGACTCTGTTTCCATGGCTGACTTAACGAGGGAGGCTGTGGTTGAGGAGATAGTTAAGGTTAAAACGCTTGTGGCACATGCCTCTGATTATGGTATATCACTTACCGATGCAGAGGACTCGGAACTGCATGACAAGGCAAAGGAATTCTATGATGGACTTACCGACGAAGATATAAGCAGTATGGAGCTTACAGAGGACAAGATATATCAGGTATTCTATGAAAATGAGATAGCAGGACGTGTTGAGGCAAAGATATTGGAGTCTGATCCAGTTGAAATCTCCGACGAAATGGCAAGAATGACAACATTTTATGACATGTATTTTCAGTGCTACTCTATAGAGGACGATGGTACAGTTGTTGAGTATACGGAAGAACAGAAGCAGGAACAGAAGGAGAATGCTTTACAGGCATGCAGTACACTTGCTACCGCAACTATAGATGAGAATAAAGATGCTGAGAATATAGAGAAGCTTGCAGAATATTATAAACTTGATCAGGCGGGTGAGCAGACATTGACACCGGATGAGATATTGGAAACTTATGGAGAGGATGTGTATAATCTCCTGTATTCTATGCAGAACGGAGACTACAGCACAGTTGTGGAGACTGAATATGGATATCATGTATTTCAGATGATCGCACTTACAGACCAGAAAGCAACCAAGGCGAGAAAAGAAACGATGACCGCTGATGCAATAAAGGAGAGAATATCAAGCCAGCTTGAAACGTGGCAGAAGGAAATAGATCCTGAATTCTCGTATCCTGACTCAGTAAATATGGAGCTGTATGATACCATAAAATTATAAAGGAGTATAAGGGTAAAGCAAAATTGCAGAAACGATGAATATAAGATAGATTAATATAATAAGGGCGTGTAACCCGAAACCCGTTTAATCACGCCAGCACTTAGCGAGCCGTACGGCGAGCTTAGTACTGCTGCGTGATTAATCGAGTGAGAACGTGGTTTCGGTACACGCCCTTATTATATTATATTTACTATTGCTACTATTGCTATTATTGTCTTTCAGCCTTAATAACATTCTGGAAATTCTTGATATCATCCGCAATCTCCTTACTTAGATATAACAGGCATATAAGGTTAGGAATTGCCATAAGTGCATTTGCTATATCTGAGAAATTCCATACAAGGCTTAGTGATGTTGTGGCTCCCACATATACGATGAGCGAGAATAAAATTCTATACACCATATTATATTTATGGGAATTGAAGAGGTATTCCCACGCTTTTTCACCATGATATTCCCAGCCTAGAATTGTAGAGAATGCGAATAGTGCAATGCCTATTGTCACAAGCCATGCACCTGCATCTCCAAGTATTGTACGGAATGCCTCGATGGTTAATGCAGAACCGACGTAAGTCTCCTCGTAGCGATATGTGTTGTCATTTCCAAATACATATGCATTTCCCTGTCCATCAGTCCATGTTCCGGATATCTTGTCATTTACAAATGCAGCAGGTGCATATGTGAAGCCGGCATCGTTATATTTAGCAAGCTTGGAGTATGCATCCTCAGGATAAGGTGTCAGACTTAAGGTCGATTTAGAATTACTTAAGGTTACGGTGTTTGATGAGTCGTCATAAGTCATATCGTAAGAGGTGTTCTTGTTACCCGCTGTTACTGTTAATGCTGATTCTGATATTTCGTATGTACCTACAGTCTTTTCTGCTGTAGTTCCAATAACTCCTGAGCTTGCAATTGCAAGACCTGTTATTGTACATACAACGATTGTATCCCAGAAGGTTCCAGTCATATTTATGTAGCCTTGACGTACAGGATTATCAGTTGTGGCGGCAGCTGCGGTAATTGCGGCAGAACCCATTCCGGCTTCGTTGGAGAAACAGCCTCTTGCAACACCGAAACGCATTGCATTTGTCATTGAGGCAACTACAGCACCGAGCATACCTCCAGATACAGATTTTACTGAAAATGCCATGGTGAAAATCTGTCCAAGTCCGGCAGGAATGTTTGAAGCATTTCCTATTATAACTATAAGTCCACATATAACATAGAATATTGCCATAAAAGGAACGACAATAGAGGAGATTTTAGATATTGATTTAATTCCTCCTATTATAATAAGAAGTGCCAGAATGGTTAATATTATACCTATGAGCCATGGCTTTACACCGAATGTCTCGTTCATAGATGATGATATTGAGTTAGCTTGTGTAAGATTGCCTATTCCGAAGGATGCGATAACTGCAAACAAAGCGAACAGGAAACCGAGAAGCTTTCCAACTGATTTGTTCTTAAAAGCTTTTCGCATGGTGTACATTGGGCCACCTGACATTTCGCCCTTCTGGTTTACCTCGCGGTACTTGATTGCAAGCATACATTCACTGAACTTACTTGTTATACCGAAACAGGCAGATATCCACATCCAGACAAGTGCCCCTGGACCGCCTGATACCATAGCTGTTGCGACACCTACTATATTGCCTGTTCCTATGGTTGCAGCAAGGGCAGTTGTAAGTGCTGAGAATGGAGATACATCACCATCGCCGCGTTTCTTTGTTCGTGCTTCCTTACTTAGCGTACTCTTTATCGCATATCCGAGATTTCGCCATGTAAGAAAACGGGTTCTGATTGTGAGAAAGATACCTGTTCCGACCAGAAGAATCAGCATAACTGGTCCCCAAACGAAGGTATCTACCGCAGAAACAATGCTTTCTAAAGTTTTCATATTAAATTACCTCCCTAGTGTTAATTATGTAAAATAATATGTGCAGGAGTATAGCATAATTACATATATGTAGCAAGAAAAATAGCGCATAATAATACTAATACTTAATAAAATTAAGTTATCGCTAAAAATACTATTCATAATTAGAGTATCTGTACCATTTGAAATGTGTTGTCATATTATAATATGGAATGAATATAAAATGAGGCTTGTTATGGCAATCAAGATTATGATAGATGCAGGACATGGCGGATATGACAATGGTGCGACATACGAGGGACGGCTTGAAAAAAATGACAATCTTGAGCTTGCACTTGCAGTTGGAGAGATACTTCAGGCACAGGGATATGATGTTGAGTACACAAGAACTGAAGATGTGTATGATTCGCCTGTTCAAAAAGCAAGAATGGGAAATGCCAGCGGTGCAGATTTCTTTGTATCCATACATCGTAATTCTTCAGCAATGCCAAATCAATATAATGGTGTCCAGACATTAATATATGATAATTCTGGCATAAAGGCTGTGATGGCGGAGAATATTAACAAAGAATTGGAGAAGGTTGGATACAGAAATATTAATGTGGCTGAGAGACCAGATCTTGCTGTTTTAAGAAGAACAAAAATGCCAGCAGTTTTAGTTGAGGCAGGATTTATAAATAGTGATATAGATAATAATCTGTGGGATACCAAATTTTCTGAGACGGCAGAGGCTATAGCGGCAGGTATAGATGAGACAATAAGGTCAGCAGGGCTTGCAGCAGCAGATGAAAGTATGGTGTATGAGGAGAACTCAGAAAACGCAGATAATGGTGCTATGTCAGAAAAATCCGGTTATCAGATTCTTGTTGGAATATATAGAACTTTTGGCGCGGCCTCGTACCAGATGAATAGATTTATTAATGACGGATATATGGCAGATATATATGAGGATGCCGGCTTGTTTCAAGTGAGAATAGGAATGTATGAGAATATAGATGATGCTCTTATTGCACAGCGTGAGCTTAGAGATAAGGGGTATGATACGCTTATTGTTCAGGCTGCATAAATACTTAATAAAATAAAAACTTAATTAAAATAAAAAAACAGTTGACACAAATGCATATTGTATGGTAATATCATCAACGATGAACTGCCGTAGACAGTAGGTGCCGAAAGGCATAAGGATGAAAACGCCTACCGAGGAAGAATCGTGAATCTATGATTTGACGAATTTTAACTCTCGTGCTACGCATGAGAGTTTTTTCTTTTCGCAACACGCAGTATCATTAATATTATAAGGAGGTGCGTGATTTTGGCAAAGATAGAATTAAAACAGCCAATCGTTGAGGAAATCAAGGAAAACATCAAGGACGCTAAGTCAGTTGTTTTAGTTGATTATCGTGGACTTACAGTTGAGCAGGATACACAGCTTCGTAAGACACTTAGAGAGGCAGGCCTTATCTACAAGGTATATAAGAATACTATGGTTAAGCTTGCTATCGATGGTACAGAGTTCGAGTCACTTAAGGATGATCTTGAAGGACCAACAGCCGTTGTTATTTCAAAGGAAGATGCAACTGCTCCTGCAAGATTAGTAGCAAAATTTGCTAAGGAAAACCCACAGCTCGAGATGAAGACTGGTGTCGTTGAAGGCGTTCACTATGACAACGCTGGTATCAATGTTATCGCAACTATACCTTCAAGAGAAGAGCTTCTTTCAAAGTTCCTTGGAAGTATCCAGTCACCTATTGCCAACTTTGCTCGTGTTATTAAGCAGATTGCTGAGTCAAAGGAAGCATAATTTACAATCAATATTATTTTAGAAAAATGGAGGAATAAAAAATGACAACTCAGGAAATTATCGAAGTTATCAAAGGTTTATCAGTATTAGAGTTAAATGATTTAGTTAAGGCTTGTGAGGAGGAGTTTGGTGTTTCTGCAGCAGCAGGTGTTGTTGTAGCAGCAGCAGGTGCTGACGGAGCTGGCGCAGCAGAGGAGAAGGATTCATTCGATGTTGAGCTTACAGAGGTTGGCCCTAACAAGGTTAAGGTTATTAAGGTTGTTCGTGACTGTACAGGTCTTGGACTTAAGGAAGCTAAGGACGTTGTTGATGGCGCTCCTAAGGTTCTTAAGGAAGGTGCTTCTAAGGAAGAGGCTGAGGATATCAAGACTAAGCTTGAGGCTGAAGGTGCTAAGGTTACTCTTAAGTAATTATCCTTATAATATGATTAATGAGAACGCTGACTACGGACCGTCGTGGTCAGCGTTTTTTGTATAAAATTATTATTTCACTAATTCAGATAAAAATTATCATGTAAAATATCTTCAAAACATGTTGACACAATTTTCCTGTTATGATAAGATACTAAAATGTCATTATTGTGGCTAGGTATGCCATAATTTTAATATAGATGAAGAAAAAAACAAATAAATTCAAGGGGTGAATGCGTCGATGAAAAAGTACAGAATGCGTCCTGTGAAATCGGGAAGAGGCATGAGAATGAGCTTTTCAACTGAGAAACAAGTTCTTGATATGCCTAACTTAATTGAAGTGCAGAAAAATTCATACAAGTGGTTCTTGGATGAAGGTTTAAAAGAAGCTTTCAAGGATATTTCGCCGGTTACAGATTATACAGGACAGCTTAGCTTGGAATTTGTAGATTTCCAGCTCTGCGAGGACGAGATCAAGTATTCAATTGAAGAGTGCAAGGAAAGAGATGCAACATATGCAGCTCCTCTTAAGGTAAATGTACATCTTCGAAACAATGAGACCGGTGAGATTGCACAGCATGATATATTCATGGGTGACCTCCCTCTTATGACAGAGACAGGAACATTTGTGATCAATGGTGCTGAGCGAGTAATCGTTAGCCAGTTGGTTCGTTCTCCAGGCATTTATTATGCTATTGACCATGATAAGATAGGAAAAACTCTCTACTCATGTACAGTTATTCCTAACCGTGGTGCCTGGCTGGAATATGAGACAGATTCAAATGACGTATTCTATGTACATGTAGATAGAACAAGAAAGGTTCCTATAACTGTACTTATCAGAGCACTTGGAATAGGTACAAATCAGGAGATTATTGACCTCTTTGGCCAGGAGCCAAAGATTATGGCGAGTCTCGAGAAGGATCCTTCTACTAACTATGAGGGCGGCGTTATTGAGTTATATAAGAAGATAAGACCGGGCGAGCCTGAGGTAGTTGAGAATGCAGAAAGCCTTATCAATAGTATGTTCTTCGATAGCAGAAGATATGACCTTGCTAAGGTTGGTCGTTATAAGTTTAATAAGAAACTGGCACTTAAGAATCGTATAGCAGGTCATGTGCTTTCAGAGGATGTTATAGATCCTAGTACAGGAGAAATCATGTATGAGGCAGGCACAACACTTACTCGTGAGGATGCTAAGAAGATTCAGGATGCGGCAGTTCCATTTGTGTGGATTCAGACAGAGGAGAGAAATGTAAAGGTTCTCTCTAATATGGTTGTTGATTTAAAGGAGTATGTTGGATTTAATCCTGAAGATGCAGGTATTACTGAGGATGTATACTATCCTGTACTTGAGAAGCTCCTTGAGGAGTATGATGACGAGGAGGAGCTTAAGAATGCTATTGCAGCTTCTGTAAATGACCTCGTTCCAAGACATATTACCAAGGAGGATATCCTTGCTTCTATTAACTATAATATGCACCTTGAGTACGGAATCGGTACTAAGGATGATATAGATCACCTTGGAAACAGACGTATAAGAGCTGTAGGCGAGCTTTTACAGAACCAATATAAGATTGGTTTATCAAGACTTGAAAGAGTTGTTAGAGAGAGAATGACAACACAGGATATTGACAGCATAACCCCGCAGTCATTGATTAACATCAAGCCGGTTACAGCAGCAGTTAAGGAGTTCTTCGGAAGTTCACAGCTCTCACAGTTTATGGATCAGAACAACCCATTGTCAGAGCTTACACATAAGAGACGTTTGTCAGCACTTGGTCCTGGTGGTTTGTCAAGAGATAGAGCGGGATTCGAGGTTCGAGACGTTCACTATACACACTATGGTAGAATGTGCCCTATCGAGACACCTGAAGGCCCTAACATCGGACTTATCAACTCTCTTGCAACATATGCAAGAATAAATGAATACGGACTTATAGAAGCTCCTTACAGAAAGCTTGACAAGTCAGATCCTTCTAACCCTGTTGTCACAGACGAGGTTGTATATATGACAGCAGATGAGGAAGATAATTATATAGTAGCACAGGCGAATGAGCCACTTGACGAGGAAGGACACTTTGTTAAGAATAATGTATCAGGTCGTTTTAAGGATGAGACATCTGAGTTCCCTAAGGCAAACGTAGATTTGATGGACGTTTCACCTAAGATGGTATTCTCGGTGGCTACATCAATGATTCCTTTCCTTGAGAACGATGATGCTAACCGTGCTCTTATGGGATCTAACATGCAGCGTCAGGCAGTTCCACTTCTTAGAACAGAAGCTCCTGTTGTAGGAACAGGTATGGAAGGCAAGGCAGCAGTTGATTCAGGCGTATGTATCGTAGCAAAGCATGATGGTGTTGTTGAGATATCTTCAAGTGAGAAGATTATAATTAAATGTGATGATGGTACTAAGGATGAGTATCATGTAATTAAATTTGCAAGAAGTAACCAGGGTAACTGTATGAATCAGCGTCCTATTGTTAAGCGTGGAGACAGAGTTACAAAGGGAATGGTTATTGCAGATGGAGCATCTACAGCTAACGGTGAGATTGCTCTTGGTAAGAATCCTCTGATTGGTTTCATGACCTGGGAAGGTTATAACTACGAGGATGCGGTTCTCTTAAGTGAGAGACTTGTTCAGGAGGATGTTTATACATCTGTTCATATAGAGGAGTATGAGGTTGAGGCAAGAGATACGAAGCTTGGTCAGGAAGAAATTACAAGAGACCTTGCTGGTTTATCACCTGATACCTTAAAGGACCTTGACGAGAATGGTATCATCCGTATCGGTGCAGAGGTTCGTGCAGGAGATATCCTTGTTGGTAAGGTAACTCCTAAGGGAGAGACAGAGCTTACCGCTGAGGAGAGACTTCTTCGTGCAATCTTCGGTGAGAAGGCAAGAGAGGTTAGAGATACATCGCTTCGTGTACCACATGGTGCATACGGTGTCATCATGGATACAAAGATATTTACAAGGGAGAACGGAGACGAGCTTCCACCTGGAGTTAATAAGTCAGTCAGAGTATATATTGCACAGAAGAGAAAGATATCTGTCGGTGATAAGATGGCTGGACGTCATGGTAACAAGGGTGTTATCTCTCGTATACTTCCTGTTGAGGACATGCCATTCCTTCCAAATGGACGCCCTCTTGACATAGTACTTAACCCATTGGGCGTACCTTCGCGTATGAACATTGGACAGGTGCTTGAGATTCACCTTGGACTTGCATCTAAGGTGCTTGGATTTAATGTATCAACACCAGTATTTGATGGTGCTAACGAGTTTGATATCATGGATGCCCTTGAGATGGCTAATGATTACGCAAATGAGGATTGGGATACATTCTATGAGAAATATAAGGATGATACAGAGAAGGAAGTAATGGATTACCTGTATGAGAACAGAGACCACAGAGAAGAGTGGAAGGGTGTTCCTATCAATCGTACTGGTAAGGTAAGAGTTCGTGATGGTAGAACAGGTGAGGAATTTGATTCGCCTGTTACAATCGGTTACATGCATTACCTGAAGCTGCATCACCTTGTTGATGATAAGATTCATGCCCGTTCAACTGGTCCTTATGGAATGGTTACACAGCAGCCACTTGGTGGTAAGGCACAGTTCGGTGGACAGAGATTTGGTGAGATGGAGGTTTGGGCTCTTGAGGCTTATGGTGCATCTTACACACTGCAGGAGATTCTTACAGTTAAGTCAGATGATATTGCAGGACGTGTTAAGACATACGAGGCAATTATCAAGGGTGACAATATTCCTGCACCTGGTATACCTGAATCATTCAAGGTATTGCTTAAGGAGTTCCAGTCACTTGCACTTGATGTTAAGGTATTAAAGGATGACCAGACTGAGGTTGACCTCGGTGAGGCATTTGATTACAACGATACAAATATGAAGTCAGTAATAGAAGGCGATGGTGCCGGATATGAAGAGAATCTCGAAGCTCATGGTTACAGTGGCGTTGATGAGAATGATGAGCTTACATCACTCTCAGATGATGATTATTCAGATGATTCTTATGACGATTCATATGATGATGAGTATAGTGAAGACGATGACTTTTAAGAAAGGAGATATGTAAGATGTCAGCTACAAACAATGAAACAGTTCAAGAGCAGCCGATAAGCTTTGATGCAATTAAAATCGGACTTGCATCTCCTGAAAAGATAAGAGAGTGGTCAAGAGGCGAGGTTAAGAAGCCGGAGACTATTAATTATAGAACATTAAAGCCTGAGAAAGATGGTTTGTTCTGCGAGAGAATATTTGGACCAAGCAAGGATTGGGAATGTCATTGTGGTAAATACAAGAAGATACGTTTTAAGGGCGTTGTCTGTGACAGATGTGGTGTTGAGGTGACAAAGGCAAGTGTACGTCGTGAGCGTATGGGACACATTGAGCTTGCAGCTCCTGTATCACATATATGGTATTTTAAGGGTATTCCTAGCCGTATGGGATTAATTCTTGATATATCTCCAAGATTATTGGAGAAGGTTCTTTACTTTGCATCATATATAGTGCTTGATCCGGGAGAAACAACTCTTGAATATAAGGCTATATTGAATGAGCAGGAGTTTAGAAAGGCTGAGGAGGAGTTTGGTTCAGGTTCATTCCGTGTTGGAATGGGTGCTGAGGCTGTAAAAGAACTTCTTCAGGCTATAGACCTTGATAAGGAAGCAGAAGAGCTTAAGGAAGAGCTTGTAAATGCTTCAGGTCAGAAGCGTGCCAAGATAATTAAGAGACTTGAGGTTGTTGAGGCATTCAAGAATTCAAATAACAGACCTGAGTGGATGATACTTGATGTTGTTCCGGTTATTCCGCCAGATATAAGACCTATGGTACAGCTTGATGGTGGTAGATTTGCAACATCTGACCTTAACGATTTGTATAGAAGAATTATTAATCGTAACAATCGTCTTAAGAGATTACTTGAGCTTGGAGCACCAGACATTATCGTTCGTAACGAGAAGAGAATGCTTCAGGAAGCAGTAGATGCACTTATAGATAATGGTAGAAGAGGACGTGCTGTAACTGGTCCTGGAAACCGAGCACTTAAGTCCCTTTCAGACATGCTTAAAGGTAAGCAGGGTCGTTTCCGTCAGAATCTTCTGGGTAAGCGAGTTGACTATTCAGGACGTTCGGTTATCGTAGTAGGACCTGAACTTAAGATATATCAGTGTGGTCTCCCTAAGGAGATGGCTATAGAGTTATTTAAGCCATTTGTTATGAAAGAGCTTACTGCAAGAGGTCTTGCAAACAATATTAAGGCAGCTAAGAAGAGTGTTGAGAAGTTAGAACCACAGGTATGGGATGTACTTGAGGACGTTATCAAAGAACATCCGGTTATGCTTAACCGTGCTCCTACACTTCATAGACTTGGTATACAGGCATTTGAGCCTATCCTTGTTGAGGGTAAGGCGATTAAGCTTCATCCATTGGTATGTACAGCGTTCAATGCCGACTTTGATGGTGACCAGATGGCTGTACACCTTCCTTTGTCAGTTGAGGCACAGGCTGAGTGTAGATTCCTTCTTCTCTCACCTAACAACCTGCTTAAGCCATCAGATGGTGGCCCTGTAGCAGTACCTTCACAGGATATGGTACTTGGTATCTACTATCTTACTATGGAAAGATATGCTGAGTTATCAGAGGAAGAGAAGGAAAAGGCAACTATAGTTAAGGAGTATATGTCTGAGGATGAGAGCGAGAATCTTCATCAGGTATCAGAGGACTGCTATGCAGGAAAGCTTGGTGCATCAGATGTAGTTAAGGTAAAAGTTATTTCCAAGTTATCTAAGGATGGCAAGGAAGTATTTCATAAGGATATAATAAGTACAGTAAGAAACTTCATGGAGCCTAGATTTAAGAGCACAAATCTTGCTATGCTTGCTTACGAGAATGGAGAGATTACTCTTCATCAGAGAATTAAGGTCAGAAGAACAGTTACAACACCTGATGGACAGACTGTTACAGGTATGGTTGATTGTACACTTGGTAGACTTATCTTCAACGAGATAATACCTCAGGACCTTGGATTCGTAGACAGAACAATTCCAGCCAATGTACTTGAGCTTGAAATCAACTTCCATGTTGGTAAGAAGGGACTTAAGCAGATTCTTGACAAGTGTATCAATACTCATGGTGCAACAAAGACTGCTGAGGTTCTTGATAACATCAAGGCAATGGGTTATAAGTATTCAACAAGAGGTGCTATATCAGTTTCTATTTCAGATATGACAGTGCCTGCTGCTAAGAAGGATATTCTTGAGTCAGCACAGAATACAGTTGATAAGATTAACTCTTTATATGCAAGAGGTCTTGCAACAGATGAAGAGAGATATCAGGCAGTTGTTAAGCAGTGGCAGGCAGCCGATGATAAGCTTACAAAGGCTCTGCTTGATGGTCTTGATAAATACAATAATATTTATATGATGGCTGATTCCGGAGCCCGTGG
>Ga0129311_1000543_pt1 | contig 32459 bp, 27 predicted proteins | sample Go1ome_FD_94435 | JGI IMG/M metagenome (GOLD analysis project Ga0129311, IMG submission 94435) | Western lowland gorrila individual fecal microbial communities from Wisconsin, USA - Go1022B metagenome | ecosystem: Host-associated > Mammals > Digestive system > Large intestine > Fecal | place...
ACGCAGAATACAACGTCCGCTTCTTCCGTCTTAACGAGCGGCTTTAATGTCTCAACGAGAGCCACTGCCTCGGACGGAGTCATGTTCATTTTCCAGTTTCCAGCGATAATTTTCTTTCTTGCCATGGTTATCTACCCCCATATATACCAATATTTATCTTCAAGATCCATATACCTGGATTCTCTCTGAACGATAACGTCTGGAAGCTTTTTCCAGCTTCCTATGCTATGACAAAATCCGGGACGGGATCACCGCCCCGGATCAGAAATCTCGGACAATATCATCTATAATGCCGTGTTTCTTCTTGTTTTCATTTCATGAAAACAAGAAGCCGGGGGCGTCCCCCCTATACAAGTTTACACTAAAAAAGCTTATGCAAGCGAGCTTGCAACACTTTTTTCAGCGCAAACTTGCGCACGGCTGACTGGTTTCATTATTTGTCATCCGCTGCAGCAACGCCCGGAAGCTCTTTTCCTTCCAGGAACTCTAAGGATGCGCCGCCGCCTGTGGAGATGTGGCTCATCTTGTCACCGAAGCCGAGCTGGTTGACTGCTGCCGCGGAATCGCCACCGCCGATAATCGTTGTAGCGTCTGTCTCAGCAAGTGCTTTCGCAACCGCGATGGTACCTGCAGCGAGAGTCGGGTTCTCGAATACGCCCATCGGTCCGTTCCATACAACCGTCTTCGCGCTCTTTACAGCTTCTGTGTAGAGCTTGCAGGTCTCCGGTCCGATATCAACGCCCTCTTTGTCTGCCGGGATCGCGTCTACGGAAACGTACTCAACCTCAACCGGTGCGTCGATCGGGTTCGGGAATTCAGCAACAACAGTTGTATCAACCGGAAGGAGAAGCTTCTTTCCAAGCTTTTCTGCCTTCTCCATCATCTCCTTGCAGTAGTCGATCTTTGTATCGTCAACTAAGGACTTACCAATCTCCTTGCCCTGTGCCTTTAAGAAGGTATAAGCCATGCCGCCGCCGATGATGAGGGTATCACACTTCTCAAGCAGGTTGGAGATCACATTTAACTTATCAGCAACCTTTGCGCCGCCGAGGATCGCTACGAACGGACGAACCGGATTCTCAACCGCGTTTCCAAGGAACGCGATCTCTTTCTCCATCAGGTAGCCGACAACATTGGAGCCACCCTTTGCGGAGATGAATTTTGTAACACCAGCTACGGAAGCGTGTGCTCTGTGGGAGGAACCGAACGCGTCGCATACGTAATCGTCTGCGAGGTCTGCGAGCTCTTTGCTGAACTTCTCGCCGTTCTTTGTCTCCTCGGCACCGCGGAAACGTGTATTCTGAAGAAGGACTACGTCCCCCTCTTTCATCGCGCCCACTGCCTTTGTTGCAGCTTCGCCGGTTACGTTGTAATCAGAAACGAATACAACTTCCTTGCCAAGCTTTGCGGAAAGGCTCTTTGCAACCGGTGCAAGGGATTCCCCCTCGTTCGGGCCGTTTTTAACTTTTCCGAGGTGGGAGCAGAGAATTACCTTGCCGCCATCGTTGATCAGCTTCTGGATCGTCGGGAGAGCCGCGTTGATACGTGTCTCATCTGTGATCTCGCCGTTCTTAAGCGGTACGTTGAAATCGCAGCGGACTAAAACTCTTTTACCTTTTACGTTGATATCATCAACTGTTTTCTTATTTAAAGACATGTCGGAATTCCTCCTTGATATTTTCTGACAGACATCTGCCTGTCTTCCGACCCACAGCAGCCGCCGGAGTCTTTCGCGGGAGGCGGGCTTTCGCGCGCTTTCCGCGTCTTTTTATGTAACAGGGAATTCCTCGAAATTTCCTGTTACATAAAAAAGGGATCCGGTCCTCAACAGACCGGACCCCTCAGTGAGTCTATTTTGTCACAATTTCTGTGGACCGATTAAGCATTTAACAGTTTTCCGAAGTGCTTAATTGTACGAACCATCTGGCTTGTGTAGGAGTTCTCGTTGTCGTACCAGGATACAACCTGAACCTCAGATGTGTTCTCGTCGATCGGGAGAACCATTGTCTGTGTTGCATCGAAGAGAGAACCGTATCTCATACCAACGATATCGCTGGAAACGATCTCATCTGTGTTGTAGCCGAAGGACTCGTTGGAAGCTGCCTTCATTGCTGCGTTGATGGATTCCTTTGTCGGCTGGCCCTTAACAACAGCTGTTAAGATTGTTGTGGAACCTGTCGGTGTAGGAACACGCTGAGCGGAACCGATGAGCTTGCCGTTTAATTCCGGAATTACAAGGCCGATTGCCTTTGCAGCGCCTGTGCTGTTCGGAACGATGTTGATCGCTGCTGCACGGCTTCTTCTCTTGTCGCCCTTTCTCTGCGGTCCGTCAAGTGTCATCTGGTCGCCTGTGTAAGCGTGGATTGTGCACATGATACCGGACTGAATCGGGTAAGAATCGTTTAATGCCTTTGCCATCGGAGCGAGGCAGTTTGTTGTACAGGAAGCAGCGGAGATGATGTGGTCATCTTTGCTTAATGTCTCGTGGTTTACGTTGTAAACGATTGTCGGAAGATCGTTTCCTGCCGGAGCGGAAATGATAACGTGCTTAGCGCCTGCATCGATATGAGCCTGTGCTTTTGCTTTGGATGTGTAGAAGCCTGTGCACTCAAGAACAACGTCTACACCGATCTCGCCCCACGGAAGCTCTGCTGCGTTTGCTTTCGCGTAGATCTTGATCTCTTTGCCATCAACGGTGATGGAATCCTCACCGTAGGAAACTGTATCCGCAAGAGCGTATCTGCCCTGTGTGGAATCATATTTTAAAAGGTGTGCGAGCATCTCCGGAGAGGTTAAGTCGTTGATCGCAACGATCTCGAATCCCTCTGCGCCAAACATCTGTCTGAATGCAAGACGGCCAATACGGCCAAAACCATTAATCGCAACTTTAACTGCCATTTTTCTTTTCCTCCTAGAAAATGATGTGTGGTCGTTTCATAACCATTCAGCATGTCCGCACGTTTCACGGACCGTAAAGGATACTCTGAAACGCCAAACAGTTATGATTGTTAAATATTAATCAACCTTGGTTTTATTGTACCTAATTCTGCCAGAAATAGCAAGTCCTTTTTACAAACTTTTCCCAATATGAATCGAAGATTTTCTCCTTTTTTCGGCAAAAGCCGGGAATCCCTCTTTTTTTCGTCATCTTTCCTCTTGAAACTCCCTCTTTTTTTTTTATACTAAGGCATAATATGTTGAGGTCAAAAAGTCTTTTGACCTCTCTGATACCGGATTGCTCCGCACTACGTGCTCCCGCAATCCTCAAAACATTAACACCTGTATTCTACCATGGAGGACACGTTTCATGATGCAGAAATTTCGAAAACTATCCCTGGAGAGCCAGTTGTTTTTCAGCTTTATGGCAGTGTCCATCTGCCTGCTGCTCCTCTCCTTAAGTATAACCCTTTCTTCGACGATTACACGTCAGCGTCAGGAGATCGATAAAAATATCAGCGCCCTCGCCGCCTATGTCGCCTCCATGGACAGTGTTGTCTCCATGCTGGAAAACGGTTATCCGGACGGATCCGCCAATGAAGCTCTGGACTCCCTGTCTGAAAATTTTCCCGATCTCAATGTCATGGCCATTTATAATACGACTGGGCTGCGGTTCTATCACACAAACCGGAAGGAGACAGGAGAAACCTTCGTTGACGGTGAGGAGGAAGCGATCTTAAAGGGCAGCCAGCCCTATATCACCATCGGCTACGGTACAAACGGTTCCCAGCGGCGGGCTTTCCATTCAATCCGGAACAGCGACGGAGCGATCATCGGATTCGTTATAGCGTCGGTCTTCAACACCTATATCTCCGGGCAGATCCACGAGGTCTTTCCTACCTATTTACTGGCAGCGATGGTTATGCTGCTCGTCAGCATCCTTCTTTCCCACGGACTCGTCTCCCTTCTCCGGGATTCCCTGATGGGACATCACCCGACGGAGCTGCTCGACCTGTACCTGCGTCAGGATACCGTTCTGAATGCACTGGAGGAAGGTCTTGTCGCCACGGATTCCACCGGCTCTGTGGTCTACGCAAATCAGGCGGCAGAGCGGCTCTTTCATGTCCTGCCTGAAACACCGGAAGATCCGCCGTCTGTCTCCCCGGACGATGGGACTTTTGGCCAGGACCAGACCGAACCTCTTATGGAAGGACGCACTTTCAGGGATTTCTTCCCGGAATCCCAGGCAGACCGGGTCCTCACGTCCGGCACACCGTCCTACCACCGTGCCTGCACCTGTGAGAACCGAAGGCTTCTGGTCAGTGAGATTCCGGCAGACACCCAGACGGAGCATCCGGTGATCCTCACGATCATCAATGACCAGACGGAGATGGAGACAGTCATGGACGAGCTCACCGGAGCGAAGGCGATGCTTGACACACTGCGCGCCTTCAACCACGAATTTTTAAATAAGCTCCACGTGATCCTCGGCTACCTCCAGACCGGCCAGACTGACGAGGCCATCAACTTCATTATCAACAGTAACCTTGTCTCCAGCCAGTCGATCCGCCAGACAGCGGACTGCCTGCGCGTGTCAAAGATCTGCGCCCTTGTGATCGGAAAAATGATGCATGCTGCGGAACTCGGCATACTGCTCACCGTCTCACCGGACAGCCGCTGTCTGGAAAAGGATCTTCTTCTTCCGGTCGAAAACTATATCACGATCGTCGGAAATCTTCTCGAAAATGCCATCGAAGAGCTTTCCGCCGGTAGTCCTGAGATCCGGGAGATTACACTCGGGATCTACTGTGACCCGGACTGCAATATCATCACCTGTGAGGACACCGGGCGCGGGATCCGTCCGGATCTGATCGACAGGATCTATGAAAAGGGTGTCTCGTCCAAGGGCACAAACCGCGGAACCGGACTTTTCCTGATCAAACAGCTTGTAGACAATGGGAACGGCGAGATCTCCATCGAGACAGAACCGGGAGAGGGAACCTGCTTTACCATCACATTTACGGAAAGGAAGCATACACCATGTACCATGTAATCATCATCGAGGACGATCCAATGGTCGCCTCCATCAATAAGCAGTATGTCGAGGTCACCCCGGAGTTTCGGGTGGACCGGATCTTTAAAAACGGGGCGGAGGCACTCCCCTACCTGAAGACAAATCCCGCTGACCTGATCATTCTCGATTACTATACTCCTGTCATGAACGGAGGTGAGTTTCTCGATGCCCTCCACAGTGCCGGTCTCACACCGTCCGTCATTATGGTCACCTCAGCGAACGATACGGATATCGTCCGCTCCCTGTTAAACCGCGGGATCACCGACTATCTCGTGAAGCCCTTCGAATATACGCGGTTTAAGACAGCTCTTGACCGTTTTACCGAGACAAAGAAGTATCTGGAGCACAGCCACGGGGGACTCGGCCAGCACGATATCGACCGTCTTTTTTCCGTGAATGACCAGCGAGCGGACACAAAGCCGTCACTCGCAAAGGGGTTGAACGAGACAACCCTCGCCATGATCCGCGAATATCTTCAGAACAACCGGAATGGCTTCTTTACCAGCGAACAGATCGCCGAGCAGATCCACCTCTCCCGCATCACGATCCGCAGATACATGAACTATATGGTAGACACCGGCGAGATCATCAGCACGATCGATTACAAGACCGGCGGCCGCCCTTCGATCAAATATGGATTCGGGCAAAAATGATCTGCCCTCCGACGGCAGTTACGATATTTACAAAACCTGTTACTTACTTACTTAAATTGACATCATGCACAAAATCTTTTATTCTTTTTATAAAGTTTTTACACATTTTTCATCAATGTAAACGGGGTATAAACAGATGGAGCGCTTTTCTTTTCATCTGTGAGCTGTTTCCGGATTCCCGGGACAGGAAAAGATGAGCGGAATGTGTAAGGCAAAAAAAGGATAGGAGGATATTTTATGGAGAATATCATCAGCTATTTCGGCACCTACACACCAGCTGCCGACGGCGCAATCGCAAGTTTTAAATTTGAGTATTTATGTACTCTCGGCTTTGCAGCAATCGTAATCTTCCTCGGACGCGCAATCGTCGCACATTCCGCGGCATTAAGAAAATACGCGATTCCTGCTCCGGTCGTTTCCGGTATCATCTTTTCACTTCTCATTTCCGCGATCAAGATGACCGGCACAGTCAGTATCAGTTTTGACGCAAAGGTCATGAAAGACCTCTGTCAGAACCTCTTCTTCCTCTGCGTAGGCTTCGGCTTCAGCGCAAAGATGTTAAGACATGCAGGCGGAAAGCTCTGCGTCATGATCGCATTTGCTGCCTGCCTCCTGATCACCTGTCAGGACATCCTTGGTGTTGCGATCGCTCACCTGATCAATTTAAATCCGCTCCTCGCTCTTCAGTGTTCTTCCTCAGCGATGTCCGGTGGTGTTGGTACCGCATCTGCCTTTGGTCCGATCTTCGAGGGCTGGGGTGCACAGGATGCTACAACGATCGGTGTTGCGGCAGGTACTCTTGGTAATGTTATGGGCTCCCTCATCGGTGGTCCGGTTGCAGCTTTCCTGATCGCAAAGCACGGTTTAAAGGCTGACCCGAACGATAAGCCGGAAGCAAAGGCAACCGGCAAGGCACCGGAGCTTGACAACACAAAGATGATCATGATGTTCGCAATGTGCTTACTCCTCGCAGCTCTCGGTATGCCGATCTACTGCTTACTCGACAACATCCCGATGATCGAGATGCCGAAATTCATCGGCTGCCTCTTCGCAGGTGCCATCGCAAGAAACGTCATGGAAGCAGCAAACATCAAGTTCTATGTTCCGGAGGTTGATGCCATCGAGCATATGTTCCTGGAGCTTTACCTTGCTCTTGTTCTTATGACAACGGACTTCACGAAGCTTGCCCCGGTTGCAGGCCAGATGGGTATCATCCTCGTAGCACAGGCGCTCCTCATGGCTCTGTTCGGTATCTTCGTATCCTTCAACCTTTTTGGCCGCGACTACGGCGCAGCCGTTATGACCGCCGGCAACATCGGTTGGGGCTGCGGTTCCGGTCCGAACGCAGTAGCGAACGAAAAGGCAGTTATGGATCAGTATGGATGGCACAACATTGCATGGGTTCTCTACCCGTCCTTCGCTGTTATCATCGATGATATTTACAACCCGATCTTCCTTTCCATCTTTGGTGGCTTATTCAAAGGCTGATCGTAAGTCAGATCCCATATACAGTTTTTGATCTTGATACATACCCCCTTATATCCGCCCGGAGAGATTCCCACTCTTCCGGGCGGATTTTTTTGTGCGCGAAGATACAGGCTGCCGCAGGCGGCTGCGCGAGACGTCCAGGACATGTCAAGTCTTTTCCCGCTAATTTTCCGTACAGCTTTATATTCTCTCTGTATCCGTTTTTGTAAGTTTTTTACTGTATTTTTGTTACTTAAGTTACAATTGTTGGTTAATACTTATTAAAATTGCATTTTGTTCGAAAATATTTTATTCTTTTTTCATAAAGATTTTACCTTCCCAAACAACTCCGGCAGGCTCCTCTGTGGGGAAATAAAACAGTTCCATTCGCTGTTTCGTTTTCAGGAAGCTTTCGGAGCACACCTACTAAAAAAGGATTGGAGGAACTCTTATGGAAAGTATCATCAGTTATTTCGGCACCTACAAACCGGCAGCCGACGGAGCAGTCGCCTCTTTCAAATTTGAGTACCTGTGTACTCTCGGTTTCGCGGCCATCGTGATCTTCCTCGGCCGGGCCATCGTTGCCCGTTCCGCGGCTCTCAGAAAGTACGCGATCCCGGCGCCTGTTATTTCCGGTCTGATCTTCTCTATCATCGTATCCTGCATCAAGGGCGCAGGAATCGTCGGAATCTCCTTCGACGCGACGATCATGAAGGATCTCTGCCAGAACTTATTCTTCCTCTGCGTGGGCTTCGGCTTCAGCGCGAAGATGTTAAAGCACGCAGGTGGAAAGCTCTGTGTCCTCATCGCATTTGCTGCATGTCTTCTGATCACCTGTCAGGACCTCTTAGGATACGCCCTGAGCCAGCTCATCGGAATGCACCCGCTCTTAGCGCTCCAGTGTTCTTCCGCAGCGATGTCCGGCGGTGTCGGCACCGCGTCCGCGTTCGGTCCGATCTTTGAGGAATGGGGCGCACCGGATGCCACCGTTGTTGGTGTCGCAGCCGGTACCATGGGAAATATCATGGGATCCCTGATCGGCGGTCCGGTTGCAGCCTTCCTGATCGCAAAGCACGGCTTAAAGTCTGATCCGAACGACAAACCGGAAGCACATGCAACCGGCAAGGTTCCGGAGCTTAACAACACAAAAATGATTATGATGTTTGCGATGTGTCTTCTTCTCGCAGCGCTCGGAATGCCGATCTACTGCCTGCTCGATAACATCCCGATGATCGAGATGCCGAAATTCATCGGCTGCCTCTTCGCCGGTGCCATCGCGAGAAACGTCATGGAAGCAACCGGAATCAAGTTCTATGTACCGGAGGTTGACGCTATTGAACACATGTTCTTAGAGCTCTACCTTGCCCTCGTACTTATGACCACCGACTTCACGAAGCTTGCTCCTCTTGCAGGACAGATGGGCATCATCCTCGTTGCACAGGGCATCTTCATGGCACTCTTTGGAATCTTTGTATCCTTCAACCTCTTCGGCCGCGATTACGGCGCAGCTGTCATGACAGCCGGAAACATCGGCTGGGGCTGCGGTTCCGGTTCCAACGCCGTCGCAAACGAGAAAGCGATCATGGACCAGTACGGCTGGCACACCATCGCATGGGTTTTATATCCGTCCTTTGCCGTTATCATCGACGATATCTACAACCCGATCTTCCTCTCCATCTTCGGAAGCCTGTTCCGGAGTTGACAGAGCCTTACAGCGTTTATTGGTTTCTCATTTGTATAACCCTCTTTTCCGGTCGGAGATCCCCCCTCTCCGACCGGTTTTTGTTTTTTTTTCTAAAATACATTGTATCTGCCACGGATTTTATGTTATACTCTAAAGATGTAAAGTTACAAAAGCTGTCCGGAGCTTTTTCCGGTTTTACAGCCTGACACACAAGGAATGGGATATCTTCATGCATAAATTTTCACACATAATTTCTTTGTTCCTCGTCTGTACCGGTCTCGCGCTTGGCGGATGCGGAAAAGCTTCCGTACCCCCGCAGGGCCAGACAGGGGCAGCATCGGATTCATTAAAAATTCTGACGATCGGAACTGCCGACAGCGGCGGGACTATGTACCCGGTCGGAAAAGCGATCTCCGGGGTCGTTGGGGAGGCCGACTCCACCCTCAAACTGAACGTCAGCGCTTCCACGGGCTCCTCCGGAAATGTCCGCTCCCTCCAACAGGGAAGCATCGATCTCGGACTCGTCAGCGGTGACGTGGCCTTTGCCGCGGTAAACGGAAGCGGGGAATTCAAAGACGCTCCGTTTAAGGGACTCAAGGTCATCGCAGCCCTCTATCCGAGCCTCTCGAACTGGATGGCCCGGGATGATTCCGGAATTTTTTATGTGCATGATCTGAAGGGGAATAAACTTGGGGTCGGTCCTCATGATTCCACCACGGAGCTCGCCGCAAAGGTTTCCCTGAGCGTTCTCGGTGTCACGGAGCAGAATTCCACCCTCGTAAACTGTGGCCTCGGATCGGGCGCTGAGGAGGTTAAAAACAGGACCCTCGACGCGATCCACGGTTTCACCGGTGTACCGATCTCCGGACTCACAAAGCTGGCGGATGAGGTTCCATGCCATCTTTTAAAATACACGGGTTCTGAGCTCCGCTCCATCATCCGCTCCAATCCATTCTATTATATGGAGGAGATTCCCGCCGGTACCTACAACGGCCAGGACGAGGATGTCGCAACCTTTGGGATCAAATGTCTCCTCTGCGTCAGCGAGAACATGGGCGACGATCTCGTCTATGAGATCACCTCGATCCTATACGAGAACCGTGACCGCTTAAAGGATCTCCATCCCGCCCTCTCCTATGCCTCACAGACGGGATTCATGTACGAGGATCTTCCGATCGAGCTTCATCCTGGGGCTGAGCGGTATTATGCGGAGCAGGGGCTGCTGCAGGAGCATAGCAGATAACTCTTTTCAGTATAAAAGTATAAACAGTCGAATGCGCACCATCCGGGATATCGTCCCCGGATGATGCGCTTTTTGTTTAAAATCATCTTTACCCCTTGTCATATAGTTTTTAATACTATATAATAGATGGATGAAAGGAGTTTCATCATGAGAACGAATGAAGAACGACTGAATGAGCTGCTTGCTCACCTGGACAGCCTCGACCATATCCATGTCGATGAGATCCCGCAGATCGACCTCTATATGGATCAGGTGACAACCTTTATGGAGAAGCACCTCGGTGAGTTAAAGCGCTACCCGGAAGACAAGGTTCTGACAAAGACTATGATCAACAACTATGCGAAAAACAACCTGCTTCCATCCCCGGTACGGAAAAAATATACCCAGGAACATATCCTGCTTCTGGTATTTATCTATTATTTTAAAAATCTGCTGAGCTTCACGGATATCGAGACAGTTCTTTCCTATATTACAGAGAACCATTTCGGCACATCGGAATCCTCCCTGGCGGAGATCTACACAAAGATCTTCTCCATGGAACATGATCAGATGGACCGGCTGAAGGAAGATGTGAAAGAGAAATTTGAGAAGGCGAAAGAGACGTTTCCCCCTGCTGCGGAAGGTGCCGCGGACCCGGAGAACGAGGAATCGCTGCAGCTCTTCGCGTTTATCTGTGAGCTGGCGTTTGATGTATTCTTGAAGAAGCAGATGATCGAACGGCTGGCGGATGAGCTTCGGGCTGAGAATCCGCCGAAGAAAAAGAAATAATTCAAAAAGACCTTCCTTCAGAAGCAATCCCCATTTTGCTTCTGTCAGAAGGTCTTTCTTGTTTTCATATTAAAAATACTTTCTCTTATTTCTCCGCGCCGTCCTCATCATCGAGTTTCTCGAATCCAAGGCGCTTGAATACCATATCGTATCCGTCGCTTCCATAATTTAAAGACCGGTTTACACGGCTGATCGTAGCGGTGGAAGCACCTGTGCTCTCCGCGATATCGAGATATGTCCTTTTCTCTCTCAGCATCTTTGCAACTTCATAGCGCTGGGACAGGGACAGGAGCTCATTTACCGTGCAGACATCCTCGAAAAATGCGTAGCACTCTTCCGGTGTCTTCAATGTCAGAATCGCCTCAAAAAGGTGATCAACTGCATCTGTCTTGATTTTCTTATTCATGTTTACTGTTACCCCTTCTGCTTCATATTTGCAGCAAACTCAGAACAATATTTTTGCTGCATCTTTATGGATCATTTCGTTCAACGCACTAATCACAGTTTAACACGTTAGATTCAAAAAGTCCAGTGTTTCTGCACAAAAAAGCAAAAAGAGTTATGGCTGCCATATCCTGTCGGAATATAAGCAGCCATTTTCTATGCCAACATAAATTTCTCCACAACCAGCCCAACGCCGTCATCATTGTTGGACGCCGTAATATAATCCGCCGCGCTCCGCACCGGCAGGACCGCATTTTCCATGGCAACACCGAGACCCGCGTACTTGATCATCGTGAGGTCATTGTAACCGTCCCCACAGGCGATCATCTGCTCTTTTGTGAGTCCCAGAACTTCCAGCAGGCGCTCCAGGCTCTGAGCCTTATCGATTCCCTTCGGCAGGACCTCAAGAAAGAACGGATCTGAGCGGTAAACGCTGAAATTCTTTCCCATGGCCGCCTTCACCTTCGGCTCCACCATCGCAAGGTAATCGCCGTCCTCCATCATAAGGAATTTCGGGACCTCAAAATTTACATATTCCTTCATGTCCTCCGGCTTCCAGAGCTCCATTCCGTTGATACGGCTCTCCAGCTTTCCGTAAGGGGACTCCGGATTTGAGGAAATGATCCTGCTGCCCTCGTATGTGGCGATGTCCACCTGATGTTCCTCTGCAAGCCCGATGATCTTCTTATTGGCAGAAACCGGCAGCGATCTCGCAAACACGGTTTCCCCGGTCTTGCAGTTGATGATCCGTCCGCCGTTGAAGGAGAGAATATACCCGCTGTACTCGTCCAGGCACAGCTCTTTCGCAAGCGGCAGCACACCCTGGGTCGGACGCCCCGATGCGAGAACCACCTTTTTTCCGCGCTCCTGCGCCTTCATAAGTGCCGCCTTTGTCCGAGGTGTGATCACCTTGTCCCGGTTTGTCAGCGTGCCGTCCAGATCCAGGACGATGATCTCGTATGGACCTGCCATATTTTTTTCTGTCTGCATTTATAACTCCTCTATGCGCAGGATGCGCTCGATTTTACTTTGTAAGATCCGTCTGCCTGATCTTCTCTCTCACCTTTAACAGGAAGGACGGGGACACCGACAGTTCATCGATTCCCATCTTCAAAAACTCTTCCGTGAGATCCGTCTCCGCGCCAAGCTCGCCGCAGATTCCAACCATACAGCCATGCTTATGGCCGCTCTCCGCCACAAAGCGGATCAGCCGCAGCACCGCCGGATGTTTCGGATCGTAGAATTCATCCAATTTCTCGTTTTGTCTGTCGATGGCTAACGTGTACTGGACAAGGTCATTGGTTCCGATACTGAAGAAATCCACCTCTTTTGCCAGATCCTCGCTGATGATCGCCGCCGCCGGAGTCTCGATCATGATGCCGATGGCAACATTGCCGAATGGAACGCCCTGTTCCTTTAGTTCATCACGGACAGAGGCCGCAATCTCCTTCGCTTTCTGGACCTCCCAAAGGGACGCGATCATCGGGAACATGATGGAGATCTTTCCGAATGCGCTGGCGCGGTAGATCGCCCGAAGCTGGGTCCGGAAGATTTCCGGTCTTGTGAGGCAGATCCGGATCGCACGGTAGCCCATCGCCGGGTTTTCTTCCTTCTTCAACTTAAAGTAGTCCACCTGCTTGTCGGCTCCAATATCCAGGGTGCGGATAATGACCTCTTTTCCCGCCATCATCTCCGCCACCTGACGGTACATGGCAAACTGCTCTTCCTCCGTCGGGTATGTCTTCTTCTCAAGATATAAAAACTCACTCCGGAACAGGCCGATGCCCGCCGCGTTGCTCTTTAAGACCTCCGCCACATCGGAGACATCCCCGATATTGGCGTAGAGCTTCACCTTCGTTCCGTCCAGGGTGACGTCCTCTTTGTCCTTTAATTCCTGCAGCAGGCGCTCTTTTTCTTCCTCCGCCTGCTTCTTTTTCTCCATGGTAGCCAGCGTCTCCTCGTCCGGATCAACATAGAGCGTTCCCGTCTCGCCGTCGATGACCGCCATCTTTCCATCCCAGGATTCCTTGACCTCCACGGACACAAGGGCCGGGATGTTCATGCTGCGGGCCAGGATCGCCGTGTGGGAGTTCGGGGAACCCTGCTCGGTGATAAATCCAAGCAGCATGTTCTTTTCCAACTGTACTGTCTCGCTGGGAGCCAGGTCCTCCGCCATCAGGATCACTGGCTGGGTCAGAAAGCCCGACTCCACCGCGTCACCGGAGAGTATCTTTACAAGGCGGTCCGTGATATCCTTCACATCTGCCGCCCGTGCGCGGAAATATTCATCCGACATATCCGCAAAGAGACGATAAAAGTTGTCACCGGTCACCGCCGCCGCGTACTCCGCATTCGTCTTCTGGTTTCTTATAATATTCAGCACAGAATCACGGTAGTCGGCGTCCTCCAGCATCATCATATGGACCTCAAACACCGCCGCGCCGGTCTCTCCGACCTGCTCGCAGGCTTTCTCATGGAGTGTCTTTAATTCGTCCTCCGCGCATGCCACAGCCGTCTCGTACCGTTTTACCTCCGCCTCGGTATCCTCCACCGTTCGGCGCTTTACCTGGCTTTCCGTCTTTCTGTGGTAGAGGATCGGGCCGATCGCTACCTTATTTAAAATTGATTTTCCTTTTATGATCTCCATACTCATATATCCGCCTTACAGTTTTGCCTGAAAAAAGTCCTGCACCGCCTCTGCCGCCTCTTTTTCGTCCGGGCCGACGGTCTCCACGGTGACCGTCTGACCGTGACGGATCCCGAGGGCCATCACCGCCATGAGTCTTTCGGCATCTGCCTGTTTTGTCTCTGTCTTTATCGTGATCTTCGACTGGAATTCCTTTGCGAGCTTCGCAAGCTCTCCCGCCGGTCTCGCGTGAATTCCGATCTCGTCTGTAATTGTATACTGAAATTTCTCCATAATCAACCCACTTCCTGTTTTTCTTTATTATGCAGCTCTAAAAAAGGTTCCCCGCTCTGGATCCTTCCGCGCTTTAAAAGATGAACTTCTAGGCAGTCCGGAAGATCTGTGAAAAGAACCGGGGATGCCAAAGATGGAACTTTATCTTTAATTTTTTGAATATCTGCCTTCAAAAGCTTATCCCCGGTCCGTACATGATCCCCATCGTGCACAAAAGCCTCAAAGCCATCTCCTGATAACGATACTGTATCGATTCCAACATGGATCAGCATCTCATGTCCACCGTCGGTCTGGAATCCGACTGCATGCTTCGTCGGGAATACAAATGTTACTGTCCCGTCCGCCGGTGCGTACACATATTCATCATCTGGAATTACCGCCGCACCGTCTCCCATCATTTTTCCGGCAAATGCTTCATCCGGGACTTCCGAAAGCGGGATTACGGTTCCTGTCATGGGACTTTTTATAAGTACATGACTATCACCTTCATCACTTTCATCCCCGTACTTTTCCATATACTCTTCCAGATCCGATTTGATGACCGACACCTGCGGGCCATAGATGATCTGAACACCTTTTCCTTTTTTGATGACACCGGATGCCCCTGTCGCTTTTAATACGGACTCGTCTACTTTTTTCTCATCATTTACGGTGCACCGAAGTCTCGTCGCACAGCAGTCCACGTCCGTGATATTATCCGGTCCGCCAAGCCCCTTAAGGATCTCCCCGGAACGTGTTCCCGTCTTCCCCGCAGATTTTTCCCTGCCGGCCTGCCCGGGATCAGTTCCTTTTCTCTCTTCCTTCCTCTGCTCCACATCGCTTCTCGTATAAAGCTTCGCCGCAGCTCCCACTTCCCGCCCCGGCGTCTTATAGTCAAGTTTCCGTATCAGAACCAGGAACACCGCGTAGTACACAAGAAAATAGAACGCTCCGACCACAACGATCCAGAGCCACCCGGTCTTTTTGTTTCCTTGAAGAATTCCAAACAGAAACAGATCGATGAGCCCACCGGAGAATGTCATTCCGACTCCAACGTCGAGCATGTGCATCAGCATGTACGCCAGTCCTGCGAACACGCAATGGATCCCGTAAAGAAGCGGCGCGGTAAAGAGGAATGTAAACTCCAGCGGCTCTGTGATTCCCGTGAGCATGGAGGTCAGTGCCGCGGAGAGGAGAAGTCCCGAGACCTCCTTTTTCTTTTCCGGGAGCGCCGCCTGGTACATGGCCAGGGCCGCTCCCGGAAGTCCGAAGATCATAAGCGGGAACTTTCCTGCCATAAACCTTGTGGCCTCCACGGAAAATCTCGTATTTCCTGGGTCCGCAAGCTCCGCAAAAAAGATGTTCTGGGCACCTTCCACGATTTTTCCGCCGATCTCCAGGGTGCCGCCCACTGCGGTCTGCCAGAACGGGATATAAAACACATGGTGCAGGCCGAAGGGGATCAGGGCACGCTCCATGAAGCCGTAAAACCATGTTCCAGGATAGCCGGAGCGGAGCACGAAGCCGCCGACTCCCGAGATCGCCGCCTGGACCGGCGGCCAGATAAAGTACATGAGAATGCCCACGAGGACATAGAACAGAGCGCTCACGATGGGGACGAATCTTGTCCCGCCGAAGAAGGACAGCACCTGTGGGAGCTCGATCCTGTAATACCGGTTGTGGAGCCATGCGGTCCCAAGCCCCACCAGGATTCCGCCGAACACCCCCATCTGCAGGGACTGGATCCCCGCCACCATGGCACCGGCCTCCTCTTTTAAGGCATCCGTCCCACCGTTTACCGCGATCATCGCACCGATGGCCGCATGCATGACGAGAAAGGAGATGACCGCCGCCAGCGCAGCCACTTCCTTCTCCTTTTTTGCCATGCCGATGGCGATGCCCATGGCAAACAGGATCGGAAGGTTCGCGAACACGATATCCCCCGCCTGGCTCATCACCGTGAACAATGCGTTCCAGAGGGTTCCCGGTCCCATGATCCGCGTGAGCCCGTACGTTTCAAGCATCGTGGTATTCGAGAAGGAACCGCCGATGCCAAGCAATAGTCCCGCCGCGGGCAGCAGTGCGATCGGCAGCATAAACGACCTCCCGATCCTCTGCAGGACGCCAAAGACCTGATCTTTCATGAATCTCACCCTTTCGTTTCTTTGTTGAATTCTTTTCCCGCCTTTTTCAGGGAAAGAAAAAGTTCCGGAAAGTAATGCCGGAACTTTCTACTTGGGTTATTATGGGGAGACTTTTAGATTTTTATCCATGTTTTCCACTTCCTCCGGAATTACAGGATCCTTCATATTATAGACTCTCGTCCACTCTTTCGTCCCTTCCACCTTCACCGTCTCACTCTGGTTCATCCGCAGGAATTTCACGATCTCATAGCAGTTGATCCAGATCTCATTGTTTCCTTCTTTCTGCGACTCATCAAAAATGAGCTGGATTCCGAAGTGAAGGTGCGGTGTCGTGATATTGTTCGTGTTCTCCACGGTGCTGTACCCAGTCCTGCCGAGATATCCGATCACATCGCCTGCCGTCACGATACTGCCTTCTTTTAAATTCGACTGATACGGGTAGTTCTGGCGCAGGTGGGCGTAATAGTAATACCTCTTTTTATCAAAGCTTCGTATTCCGATCCGCCAGCCTCCATACTGGTTCCAGCCCAGTGCCTCCACATACCCGGATTCCACCGCAATCACCGGCGTCCCCACCTGTCCCATCATGTCATGCCCCAGGTGCTTCCTCTTAAATCCGTAGGACCGGGACGCACCGAAATCGTCAAAATCACTATAGGGAAAGTTTTTCGCGATCGGTGAGAACACCTTCAGGCCATATTTTCTGAGCCATACCTTATCATTGCCGCTCTCCTGCTCAAAATACCCAACCATGCCATCCAGGACCGCCCCATATGCCTCACGGTAATATCCATAATATTTCATGTCCTTTGCGATTTCCTCCATCGCTGACCCGGACTTCAGTTTCTCCACCACCGCGTCCAGATCCGCCTGCCGGAACCGCTCAAAATCTCCTCCATACTTCGCCCCGAGATATGCCAGCAGTTCCACCCAATCCAGATGCACTTCTTCCTGCACCGTCCCCATGTCCAGCCGGAACGCCTTCTCCATCACGTCCGCCGGAACATTAAATTCCACCCAGTGGATGTACTTCTTCTTTTGGCTGTCCCCCGCTTCCCCGGCTTTTCCAGACTCCCCAGCCTGACTGCCTTCACCGCTCTCCTCCATCACCGCATATGTATTCTCAGCCGCCGCTTTCCTGCTCTGAACACACAGGGAAACCGTCAAAATAAAAAGGATCACCAGCTGTGCCCCGATCACTGCTGCCGATCCCGAATGCTCTTTTTTCCTCATGGCACACTCTCCTTCCCACATACATTCCAGTGTATGCGGACAGGCAGAGAATTATGTCATGAAACCTATATCTCCCCACGGCGGATCTTCAAAACTTCCTCCACCGCAAGCTTCACATACTCCCCCATAGAAATATCCCTGCAGCCCACGACAAAGTGCTGGCAGCGGTTTACGGGGATCAGAACTTTTTTGGCCATGCTCTGGCCGATGGCGACGGCCATTTTGGGCGTGACCTCACCCATGAGGGAATCAGCGATGACGATTCCCATGGGACCAACGATGATATCGGCGGTACGGCTTGTGACTACTGCCGGGTTTTCCCCTGTGGCGCCGGCATCCGCCCCCGCTTTCAGCATTGCTGCTGTGGCAATGCTGTTCGTTCCGATCGCCAGGATCTCATCTTCCGGGCAAAGCTTCTTTAACTGTTCCACCAGGCCTTTGCCCATCTTTCCGCCCTGGCCGTCTATTACCATGATCGTCATGTGTTTATTGTTCTCCTTTGTCTGAATGATAACATTGACTCACCGCGCTCAATCCGCAGCGCCTTCTAATTCCTTCAGCTTCTCATATAAAAACGTATTCACAGGAAGCGAAAATCCCTCTTTCTTCGCGATCTTAAGCATCGTTCCCGCGAACAGGTCCACCTCCGTCGGGCGTCCTGCCAGAACATCCTGGCACATGGACGTATGTCCCTCCGGATTTAAGGTCGCAAGAAGCTCCAGCCAGTAATCGATGTCCGCCTCCGTAAGATCAATATTCTGGGTGTCCGCCACCCGGAGAACCTCCCGCATGGCCTCGATCATCATGGTACGCGCCTCGCCCTCTTTCTGGATCAGGCTGTATGGCGCACCGTAGACCGCTGTCACCTGATTCACACCGGTGTTTAACATGAGCTTGTTCCACTGTTCCCGAAGAATATCATCCGGAACCTTGTAGGCCAGCCCTGTCCGGTCAAAAAGCTCCGTCACCGACTTTAACTTCTCATCATGGCTCCTGTCCTTATTTCCGATGGTGATATAACCCATATTTTTGTAGGTGACCTCATTGCCGTCCTTTCCTGCGTCCATACCCTGCACGCAGGCGTAGAGCACATGATCCGCGCCGTAGGTTTTCTCGATCATCTCCTCACTGGAAATTCCGTTGAGCACCGACAAAAACAGGGTATGTTCTCCTACAAACGGCTTCACGGTCCCGAGAGCGCTCTCCATTCCCATGAACTTCACCGCAAAGATAATGAGATCTGCCGTCACAGCCTCCGCAGGAGACCGGTAGGAAAATCCGCAGGATTCCCCGTTGCAGACCATATCCGCGCTCCGGTAGCGGTTTACGCGCCCCTCATCCGCGATAAAAAAGACATTCTCATTTCCAAGCTGTTTCTTCAAATGATTTCCATACATGACACCCAACGCGCCCTGCCCAATAATTCCGATCTTTTTGATGTCCATAGCTTAAAACTTCCTTCCTCCGCCGCCGCGGCTGCTTCCTCCATAACTGTGGGTGGATGATCTACCGCCGCCGTAAAAGCTTCCTCCGCCCGAACTCGGACGATTCTTTTGTGTCTGGATCACCTGCTGGGTGATATAGGATGTCAGCAATGCATCCGCCAGGACATTTTCCATGGTAAATCGGCTGTCTCTCCGGTAAGAGAGTTTAAAGTTTGCGGCCATCCGCTTATCTTCCCCGTGAAGGCTGTAGCTTCGAAGTACCGATGCCACCGCCGCACCGCCACAGAGCGCCGCCACACCGAGAGCGATCAGGATCTCATACCATTCGAGATGGTGGTAACGGCTGATCTTTCCCGTCTCCGTGTCATAGTTGTACTGATCTCTTGAAATTCCGTTGGAATAGCACTTTTCCGTATCCGTCAGAAACGCCGCCGCTGCCCCGTAATAATCGGCATCTGCCGCGTAATTATAAACATCGTCCAGAACATCATCGATGCGGCTGTCCGTCATGTAACGGATCATCTGTCCATTTGTGGATATGTAGAGTTCCCTGTTACCCATGTCGATGAGGAACAGGATTCCCGAGTGGTCGGAACCGGTTCCGAAACCGCCTTCCATGTAAAATCCGTCCGCAAACACCTGGGCGGAGTCGGAATTCTCCTCGGTGGTGACGATGACCGCTTCCATCTTCATAGTATCTGAAAGGGCCTGTGCCTGCTCAGAAAGCTGTTTTTCTTCCTCATCGGTAAACAGATCCGCCATGTCGTAGACATCCGCATAGCTCTCCGTTCCCTCTGCCATCTGATAGGCATCCTCTCCAGATGCCGCAAAGGCAGTTCCTGCCAGAAGCACTCCAAGAGCACTCGCTGCAAAGACAATTCTTGCCGCTGTCCGTGCAGCATGAAAAACTCTTTCCACCGCACTTAACTTTCTTCCGTTCTCCAGGCTGTTCCCTGCTGTTTTTCCATTTATCTGCTTTATTTTCATTACAGGAACCACCCCCCGATCATCAGAATCGCCGCAACCGGCACAAAGATCTCCAGGAACAGTTTCACAAGTTTTCCCTTCGCCACCGGGAGCTTTCCACAGATCTTCCCTGTCTGCCCGTTCATGGCAAAGTAGTAGAGCTCGTCTTTTCCCGCCTTATCCCGGTAGGTCAGGATCCACACCGGAAGCAGGGCATAGTGCCATCTCGCGTCCCGGATATTTGTGTCGCTCTGGTCCACCCGCACTGCGGAATACTGCCCCATAACGTCGGCTTTCAGCTGCTCCACCGTATACTGTTTTACCTCGCTCTCCACCTCCGGGGTCAGGGACTCTTTCTCCATGTCCCGCTTCTCCGCCTGAAAACCGGAGAGGTATCCCATATCAAAGGGCTGGAGTTTTTCCATGTCAAAAGGCAGGACGCCTTCCACGAGAGCGCTGTTGTTCTTCTTAAGCGCGTTTCTCGTGACATTCTTTACATCAAGCTGTCCCGCACGCTCCATCCGGTATTTTTTATGCTCCGTATAGCGGATATTTCCCGTCACCCAGGTCCGGTTCTTCTCGCCTTCCGCCTGGATCCTTCCGTCGACCCTGCAGCTGTACATCAGGTACGGGAAGTACACACCAGAAAACTTCTCGATCTGGTCCTTTGAGAAGAAGTCATCCGGGATATATTTTTTCTTCTTGATCCAGTCAAGGAATATCCCCGTTGCCTTCTTCTTATCCATGGCAAAGGGGATCACATAGTCCGGCAGGAATTCGCCGGAAAGCTTCCCTGAGAGCACCACCGGGTTGTGACAGTAGTAACAGAATGTCGCCGCCGTCGTTGCGTCCGTCACGACCTCCGCGCCGCAGCTCGGGCAGATATAGACCAGGGCATCCTCGTTCTGCTTCGCGCTGCCCGCGTTATTATTCTTCTGTGCTGTATCTGCCGCACCGCTTTTCTCCTGTGCGCTGCTGGTCTCCGTAGATTTTAACGCCGCGGCTTCCATCTCTTCCTTCGTAAATTCCGACATACAGAACTCACAGCAGAACTTCTGCTTCTTAGGATCAAAGACTACCGAGCCGCCGCAGTTGGGGCATTTATAACTTACAAGTGCCATTTCTTTTCCCCCTGTATCTGGCTTAAGCTCCCCATCTGCCCTAAAGGCAGCCAGGGAGCTTACATTTTTTACTGTCTCGGTTTTCCGCAGTTCGCGCAGAAGTTTCCTTTATTCTCCTGTCCGCAGGAGCAGGTCCAAACGGCATCCGGGCGTTTCTTTCCGCAGTTGGAACAGAAATTGCCCGCATTCTCCTGGCCGCAGCTGCAGGTCCAGGATCCGCTCTCCTCCGGTTTCTTCTTTCCGCAGTTGGAGCAGAATTTTCCGGTATTTCCTTCCTGTCCGCAGGAACAGGTCCATCCTGATAACGGTGCCATCTTCGCCGGACCGCCGGATGCCTGCTGCGCCTGGTCTGCCATAGCAGGATTTCCCTGCTGTCCCTGTCCGGCTGCCATGTTAAACAGCCCCTGGGTGTTGAATCCGCCGTTCTGCGCCGCCATATTCATTCCCGCGAATGCCATCATCGGACCTGTGGAAGTATTCTTCGCCGCGCTCTGCATCGCCTCAGCCTGTGCTCTGACTAAGTGCGCCGCCGCCATTCCAGGATTTCTGAATGTGGCATTTCTCTGAAGCTCCTTGATCATCGCCTCGTCTTCCTCGGAGGCCTTCACGGAGCTCACGCCGATCTTGCTCACGGTAATTCCATATACATCATCCCAGCTGTCGGAGAGGATCTCACGGAGTGCGTTCGCAAGCTCCACCGTATGACCCGGAAGCGCGCTGTAGCGGACTCCCATCCCGGAGATTTTCGCGAAGGCCGGCTGCAGGGCTGTCAGAAGCTCGCTGCGGAGCTGGGAATCGATCTTATCTCTCGTGTAATCTTCCTCGATATTTCCACAGATGTTCTTATAGAAGAGGATCGGGTCCACCATCTTGTAGGAATATTCACCGTGGCAGCGGATCGCGATGTCCACATCGAGGCCGATATTCTGGTCCACAACGCGGAACGGGACCGCGTTCGCCGTGCCATACTTGTTTCCGACGATCTCCTTCGTATTGAAGAAGTAAACTCTCTGGTCTCTCGCCGTGTCGCCGCCCATGGTGAAACGTTTTCCAAACTGCTTAAAGCTGTCCCCGATGCTCTTTCCAAGGTTTCCGTAGAAAATACTCGGCTCCGCGGAGGTATCATATACGAACTCACCGGCCTCCGCACATACCTCGACGATAGCGCCCTGGTCAACGATCATCATGCATTGTCCCTCGTTGACTGCGATGATGGAGCCGTTGGAGATCAGGTTGTCGCTGCCCTTTGTGTTGTAGCTTCTCTTTGATTTCCGGTTCTCACCTTTCTTTACAAGAACGTCCGCCTCCATGGACGGGCAGTAAAAATACTCGCGCCACTGGTCTTCCAGCACACTCTTTAACGCGCCGGCACCAACTTTTAAAATACCCATATCCCGTTTCCTCCTTTTATCACTCACCGGTCGGATTCCTGGACGGCAGTTTTCGCCGCCTATGCCCGCCGGTCCGGATTTTTCCGAAAATTATCCGATCCTATGATCTTTCAAAAACCTGATCTCCTCCGCATACCCCGGAAGCTCATTCGGAGTCTCCAGGCAGAACGGCAGGTTCCTCAGCGCCGGATGGTTGATCACCCGCACAAGCGCCTCTGCGCCGATCTCGCCTTCTCCAATCCGCGCATGGCGGTCCTTTCTGGCTCCCCGGACGTTCATGCTGTCATTTAAATGGACCGCTTTCAGGCGTTCAAGCCCCACAACACGGTCAAATTCCGCCAGCACTCCGTCGAGATCATTCACGATGTCATACCCGGCATCCCATACATGACAGATATCCATACATACACCCATCTTATCAGAAAGTTCAACTCTGTCAAGAATTTCCCGAAGCTCCTCAAAGCTTCTTCCGATCTCGCTGCCCTTTCCCGCCATGGTCTCCAGAAGCACCGTGGTGTGAAGCTCCGGCTTCAGGATCTCATTCAGCATCTCAGCGATATAGGTGATTCCAACCTCCACGCCCTGCTTTACATGGCTTCCCGGATGGAAATTGTAGAGATTTCCAGGAACCGCCTCCATGCGCTTCAGGTCATCCGCCATGGTCCGCTTCGCGAAATCCCGGATCTTTTCATCCGCCGAGCAGCCATTCAGCGTGTATGGCGCATGGGCCACCAGGGTCCCCAGACCCAGCTCCTCCTTTAGTTTCAGGAACGCCGCAATGTCCTCATGGTCTAACGGCTTCGCGCTTCCGCCCCGGGGATTTCTTGTAAAGAACTGAAACGTCGTCGCACCGATCTTTTCCGCATCCTTTCCCATGGCGAGGAATCCCTTCGCCGAGGAAAGATGGCATCCTATATAAAACATGTCTATGACCTCCGTCCTGTTCCTGTGGGCTTTCCAAAGGAACCTGCTTTTTTCGATCTCTCCGGCTTTAAGAAAAATACCGCTCCCCAGATGAAAAGCACGGAGAGCACCGCCTGGATCACCAGACTGCAGAATACCCAGTGGTCTGTGATAAGGTTTCCGCCGTTGTCACCGAGGAACTTTGTGATCGTAAAGTTTCCGCCGCCACCTGCCACCTGATTCTCCAAAAGCTCCGCGAACATGATTGCCGGATTCAGGAGAAGAAGATACACCGACGGTCCGGAGCTCGCCTTCGGGATCATCTCCCCGGAATTGAGCGCCATCGTGCTGATCTCTGTCTCGGAGATATTGAGGAGGAACACATTCAGCATGTATGTTCCAACGACAACAACTAACATGATCCCGTAAGTGATCACATTGGAGAACGTGGACCGCTTCATGAGGGAGGACGCGAAGATTCCGAGGCTTCCACAGTACAGCGCCCCCACCACATAGCTCACAAGAAGGATCATGAGATCCCCGGAGCTGATACTTCCATAGATAAAGGTCAGCATCAGGATCGGCAGACTCGATACCACCAAGATCATAAGCTGGGAGAACGCGGACATGAGCTTCCCGACAACGATCTCCACAGGACGGATCTTCGTGGTAAACATGAGTTCCAATGTGTGCCGCTCCCGCTCCCCGCTGATGCTGGCGGAGGTCAGCGCAGGCATGATAAACATCAAAAGCATAAATTCCAGCGCTGCCACAAAGGCGTAGAGCTGGAGAAAATTTTCATAGCGCACCGAGCCGCTGACCTTCACCTGTGCGATGCTCTGGTACATGTTTAAGAGTGCCACCACAGCCAGGATCCCGTTGAAGATCATGATGATGAGCGGGATCCGGAAGCTTCTCGAACGTACCAGCATTTCCCTCTTATAGACCGGATTATTCTTCACTCGTCATCACCACCTTTTCCATATCATGATCCGTGATCTGCATGAAGATGCTCTCAAGATCACCTGGCTCTCTCCAGAATCCGCAGATTCCAATATTGTGGGCCACAAGTTTTGCCAGCAGCATCGCCTCAGCATCTTTTCCGCCGTGGAATCCCACGACGATATCGTTTCCCTCCACCGTGATGGTCTGGACCTCCGGCTCCGTTCGGAGAAATTTCACCGCTTCCCAGACATTCTCCACAACCTGGATCCGGATCGGGTTAGAGTCATTTACCTTCTTTAAGATCTCCCCCATGTTTCCCGAGAGGACGATCTTTCCGGCATCGATGATCCCGATATCCGTACACATCTGGGCCAGCTCTGAGAGGATGTGGGAGCTGACCACGATGGTCTTTCCCTCGGCGCAGAGTTCCTTTAAAAGCTCCTTAAACTCGATCCTGGCTCTCGGATCCATGCCGGATGTGGGCTCGTCTAAAACAAGAAGCTTCGGATCGTGGATCATGGCCCGCGCCAGGCAGAGTCTCTGTTTCATTCCCCTGGACAGACTGTCCACAAAGAATTCCTCTTTTCCCGCAAGTTTTACCTGTTCCAAAAGCTTTGTGCACCGCTCTCTCGCCACAAGACCAGAGAGTCCATAGCAGGAGGCGAAAAAGTCCATGTACTCCCAGACTTTTAAATTGTCGTAAAGTCCGAATTCATCCGGCACATAGCCGAACTCATTTTTCACCTGCTCGCTGTAGAGGAGCGCGTCCTTTCCGCCGATCATGACGGTTCCCTCATCCGCTTTCAGGAGTCCCGTGATAATGCGGATCGCCGTGGTCTTTCCGGCTCCGTTCGGTCCGACAAAGCCGTAGAGCGCCCCCTCCTCCACTTCCATATCAAGCCCGGAGAGAGCCTCAAAATTTCCGAATTTTTTTTTCAGTCCCTGTATCTTTAACATCAGTTTTCCCTCCCCGTCACCATCAGGAGTGGAAGTGTCTGGCTCACTCCGCTTTCCGCATCGCTTCCGGCTGTGTAGCGGACCGTGATCTTTCCGTCGGCAGCGATATAATCTGCCAGCTCTTCCCTTGAGAAATCCTGTTTCCGGATATCCACCGGGTCATAGCTTCCTGTCTTTTCGTTGTAAAAACTCGTCTCCCCGGAGAATGGGCGGATATAGGAATACTGGCTGCCCTGGAAAAAGTCGTCGGACACTGGAAGAAATGAGTATTTCTCGATCACAATGTCCGTTCCCGGGTCATATTCTACCACCACCGGGTCTGTCCCGTAGAGGATCATGGAATTTCCATAATTTGCCCCTATGCCGGAGGTCACGGACGGTTCCCGGATCTGACCGCAGCGGTAGACCTCGCCGTCTGTTCCCATGGCGCAGTCGATCTTCTGGGTGTAGAAGGTCCTTCCGTCCCCGTTTTTTCCGAAGAGATCGTCGTTTCCCTCATAACCTTCCGGGAGGAACGCGCCGAAGCGCACCTCGCCGTTGTAGGACGAATAGTAACGATCCGTAAAATATCCGCTGAGGTTGGATTTCTGGACATTTTTAATGTACTCCTCATCGGAGTCTTCCTGACGGTCCGGCGTTCCGGTCAGGGTGTCCGAAAGCATCCATGTCATGCCCAACGGCCATACCTTTAGCGGCTCCCGGTCAAATTCCAGACGCTGTCCTGGTTCCATATTTCCAATGATCAGCACCTGACCATAGAGATAGACTGCCGCGTTCTCAAGCGTCACAGGAAGCCTGTTCTCCACATACCCCGTGATCATCCCATCCGACACAGTAAAGTCTGCCTCCACATTTCCAGCCTCCAGGTCTTTCTCCCGCTCCAGAAGGAAAAATCTGGAATCGAAGGCTTTGGACTTCCGACTCCAAAGCACGGTCTGGTCCGCCTCTTTCCGGATCCCGATGGATGCCTGGCGCTTTTTCGGGTAGTCCTCCAGCTGGTTCATGTCGTAGCGGGCGCTCCTCGTAAGGGGTGTGACCCTGTAATCCGTCGGAAGATCCACGGTAAATCCGCTGCTGTCCGGAGTCCGGACGTTTAAGAAGGTCATCTCCCCCGCGCTGTCCCCGGATGCGTCCAGGATCGTCGCTGTCGTGCAGAATTCACTGGTGAATCTCGTCTTAAAGCCCATGCCCCAGATCACAACACAGGAAGCTGCGGAAAAAATAAACACTGCAGTCCCGTAGTACCGATTGATCCCACGCTTCTTTAAAAGAAGATACAGCCCAGGTCCCACGATCACCAGATATCCCACAACGATGATCCCGTAGACTGCGAGATTGGGGATCCGCTCCCCATTTCCCCCGCTGACGAGATTGTAGGCGTTCCAGTAATCAGCATCGCCGCCCTGGGAATAATAATAGATCGTATTCAGTTCATCCTCGTTAAAGATCTCACCGAGAAAATATGACGCGAAGGACGGGTTCTTTTTTGCAAAGCCGGAGAGATCGGACAGGTTTACCCCGTAGACACCGATGGTCCCCTTTCCGTACTTCATGGTCTTAAGAAGCGGCGTTCCATCCGTCACCATCCGCTCTTTGGCCCCGGAGATCACAGGTTCCGTGTAGGTTACGCGGACTTCCGAGTCCCCAGGACTGTTTTTCGTGTATTCCGTTCCCATGCCGACCCAGAGAACCTCCGGATCCCTTAAGCTGACCTTCGGCTCTGCCTCTCCCAGGATATCCAAGGTCTTATCCCTGTCTCTTCCCGTTCCGACAAGCAGTGTTCCGCCATTTTCCACCCATGTGAGGACGGCTTCTTTCTGGACATCATTCAGTGTCCGGCAGTCATATCCGTTTATGAGGAGCACATCAAACATGGAAAATCCCCTGGAATCTTCCGGGAAGTCTTCCCCTGGGATCTCAACGACCCGTGTGGTGAGCATTCCATAATTCAGCCCAATCCCGTCAATCCATGAGAGACTTCCCGCCTTGTTCTCCAGGACACCTGCAAGCAGACGGTTTTCGTCCTTAGAAACGTCAAAATCCATGGAGGTCTCCCCCATGGTCTTCTGTTTCCCGTCTTTTAATGTCAGGTGGATCGTCCCGCTCTTCTGTCCTAAGGGGACATAGAACTCCATCGTCTTCGTCTCCGCCGGTCCCACCTCTACTGGGTACGAATACTCGTATTCCTCCGTGCCCTCATCGTTATCACTCTCCAAAGTAGAGACGGTAAGTGTGCCGGAAAACGGTGTCTCCGTCTGGCCGTAGATGCTGACCTTTATGGGCACAAAGCCTCCGGGCTTCGCATTTCTTCCGTAAACCGCCGTGATGTCCACCGCCACCGGCACAGAATTCTGCGAGCCGGACTCCATGTTTGTGCTGAAGCTGTCCTGGTCCTGGGCAAAAGCCGGGAATGCCCCCGCGGACAGGACCAGGGCCGCAAGACAGCCAAACAGCAGATGTTTCTTTTTATTTCTCATACATTCTTCCTATCATCGATCAACAGGTATCCCTGTTCAGTATTCTCAGCCGTTTTTCTGCCGTCGGAGCAGGAAATATGTGTTTTTGCTGAACAGCTGTTATCTCTCTTTACTGGATCACACCAAAATTTTCTTTATTCACATCAAAATCCACCTTCAGCTTCACCGTGAACACCGTTCCGTTCAGGTCGCTGGCCACGGAGATCGTTCCGCCGTGCATGTCCACGATATTCTTCGCGATGGCAAGACCGAGACCCGTTCCGCCTGTCTTTGAGGACCTCGACTGCTCTACCCGGTAGAACTTGTTGAAGATCAATGGCAGTTCCTCCGCCGGGATCACATAGCCATAGTTCGTGACAGACACCGTGACGATATCGTCCTTCGCGAATACCTGGACCAGGACCTTCTTTCCCTCGGCACCGTACTTGATGGCGTTGTTGATCAGGTTATCAAAAAGTCTCGCCAGAAGGTTTCCGTCCGCCGTGATGATCTGGGACGGGACATTGCTCTTGAGCTCATAGGTCAGGTTCTTGTCCGCAAAGCTTGGATAAAATTCCTCCAAAAGCTGCCCTAAGAGCTTTACGATATCCACCTTTCCAACATTCATGGATATCTTTCCATAATTCATCTTTGTGAACCCGAACAGGTCCTCAATGAGTTTTTCCAGGCGCTTTGCCTTCACATAGGCGATATCGATATACTTTTTCTGCATATCCAGGCTGATGGCCGGTCCGGAAGACAGGAGTTCCAGATAACCGATAATGGAAGTCAACGGTGTCCTTAAGTCATGGGCCACGTTCGTGATCAGCTCATTCTTCGTCCGCTCCGACTCTCGTTCCTTATCCATGAGCTTCCGGATATCGGCTTCCATCCGGTTCAGGTTCGATGCCATGGCAGAGAACTCGTTGTCCCCCACCACCTCGATCTGGGTGTTTAAGTCACCCTCGGAGATATTCTGGATCGCCACCGCGATCTTCCCTATGTACTTCATATTTTTCTTCTCGATCATGAGAAACGCCAGCGCAAAGATCCCGATTCCAACGATCACATAGAGGATCGTGGTGATCGTCCCCATCTTAAAGATCTGCAGGATCAACAGATTCGCGTACCTGGTCTGGTCCAGGTACGCCAGAAGGAAGTTCATATTCATGATGAGGAACGCGTCCACCAGACATGCGATCAGGGCACTGTAACAGATGTTCACCGCGATCTGCCTGTAAAAGCTTCTGCTCCAATCATTTTTCAATTTTGTATCCTACCCCCCAGACCGTCGTGATGATCTTATCCTGTCTCGTGTCCTCTTTCATCTTTCCGCGGAGTCTCCGGATATGTACCATGACGGTGTTGTTTGCCTCGTATACTTTCTCGTTCCATACCTTCTCAAAGATCTCGTCGGTGCTGAACACCCGGCCCGGGTTCGATGCCAGAAGGTACAGGATATCGAACTCGATGGGTGTCAGCTTGATCTCCTCGCCGTAGACAACGACCTTGTGGTTGTCTTTATTGATGGAGAGGCCGCGGATCGAGATCTCGTTCTTTGCCGCTTTTCCGGTGCTGCTGTTAGGGTTTAACTGGGTGTAGCGGCGGAGCTGGGATTTCACGCGGGCCGTGAGCTCCAGCGGGTTGAACGGCTTTACCACATAATCGTCCGCGCCGGTTCCCAGACCCAGGATCTTGTCAAGATCCGTTGATTTTGCACTCAGCATAATGATCGGGATATTGTTGGTCTCGCGGATCTTTCTGCACATCTCAAGTCCGTCCATTCCCGGCATCATGATGTCTAAGAGTACCAGATGGATCTCCTCCTGATCCAGGATCTCCAGCCCCTCTTTCGCGTTATTTGCCTTAAATACTTTATATCCATCGCTGACCAGATAGATCTCTACAAGGTCCGCGATCTCTTTTTCATCATCCACTACCAGGATATTGATCTGTTCCATGATATGTCCTCCTTCTGGATTTTTCTTAATACTCATATCCTATCATATTTCGACCTTTTTTTCCTTACTTTTTTCTGAAAACTAAGGAGTAAATGTTACAATTTTTTCCGTTCTCTGGAAGGTTTCCGAAAAACAGCGAACTTTGCTCAATAAACGCCCTGTCTCATGTATACACACATTTTTGCTCATTATCTGTGTATAAAAGAGGCAGCAGAACTACTCTAAAAAGAATATGTCCCACTGCCTCATTTTAGATTTTATGTAACTGTTCAGTAGGTCTGCGCACTTGCTGCGCTGACCGTAAGAAAACAATTCTGTTTTCTCTGCACAGTACTCTTACAGCCCTAACTCCTCAAACACGCCCTTCAGGATGATCTTCACAGAACCATCCTCCAGCACCTTGTGAAGTCCGCTGTATTTCAGAAGGTCGAAGTATCCCATGGATCCGCCCGCCGCGCAGAGCTTATAGTAATCTGCCCAGGCTGCCTTCCGGTCTTCCTTCATCTTTGTGTAGAACTCAAAGGCGCCCATCTGTGCCATCGCGTAATCTACATAGTAGAACGGATACAGGAAGATATGCTGCTGTTTGATCCAGAATGCTCCACTCTCAAGGAACTCATTTCCTGCATAATTTCTCCAGGGCATATAGATCTTCTCCAGACCGCTCCAGACTGCTCTCCGCTCCATGGCAGTCATTTCCGGATTTTCAAATACCTTATGCTGATATTCGTCTACGCAGAGCATATACGGGATCTTCATAAGAGCGTCTGCCAGATGCTCTTTGCGGTATTCCTCCGCCTTATCTCCAAAGAAATTCTCCATCCACGGATAAGTCCAGAGCTCCATGCTCATGGAATGGATCTCATTGATCTCACTGGTGGAATGGCATAATTCCGGGGTCTTCTGGTATTTTGCCGCTGTAAATCCTGCAAACGCGTGACCGGCCTCATGGGTCAGAACATTGACATCCGCATCAGTTCCGTTAAAGTTTGAGAAAATAAACGGTGCATGATACTGCGGGAGTGTCGTACAGTATCCGCCAGCACGTTTTCCGTGCTTAGAATCCAGATCGAAAAGCTCGTACTCCATCATGAAATCAAAGAACTCTCCGCTCTCCTTGGAAAGCTCACGGTACATCTTCTGGGCTTCGCCGACAAGATATTCCTTATCTCCGATCGGAACCGGATTTCCGGACGGAGAAGCGATGGATTCGTCATAATAATAGAGTGTATCGATCCCAAGAGCTTCCTTCTGACGCTCGTACAGCTTTGCCGCTGCCGGAACCACGACCTCGCGGACCTGTTTCCGGAATACCTCCAGCTCCTTTTCCGTATAATCAAAACGGCGTCGGCGCAGGTATCCCATCGGAATAAAGCTATTAAATCCAAGCTTCTTTGCCATACCGGCACGGACCTTTACAAGACCGTCATAAACTTCCTCTAACGTCGGCGCAATTCCCTCATAGAGCTTTGCCCATGCCTCAAACGCTTCTTTTCTCTCCGCGCGGTCTGTGCTCTGCATGATCTTTAAGAGTCCGTAATTTCCGATCTGCTCACCCTTAAATTCCACGGTGGCAGCCGCCTGTGTCTTCATAAAGCGGCTGACAAGCTCCGCTTCCTTCACCTGATCATCCACGATGGATTCGTCAGAAAGCTGTTTCTGGGCCTCCATGTTCTGGATCAGGATCGCGCCGAATTCTTTTTCCATTTCAGCCTTAAACGGAGATGCCACAATCACCTCGCCCATCTCTTTTTTCAGAATTTCGTATTTCGGCATCTGGCTGTTGAAATATACCATCTCCGCCTCATAGAATTCATCTAAAAGATTGATCGTATTCCGGACATATGCGACAGTCTTTGATGTCTCAAGCTCTGTGTCGGCTTCCACATAATCCATGTAGGCATTCCGAAATTCCTCGTAGTTTTTCGCTTCCTTCAACACCGCGATATCCCCCGATACGCGCGCGAAGATTTTTTCCATGTCCGGACGGACATACTGAAGCTCTGCAAATTTTTTCATGATAGGTAACCCCTTTCCCCAAGTTTCTCATCCCGTTCCCTGCTGTCCGCAGGAACCGGGCACCTAACTGAAGACTACCCCGTTCTTTTTTAAGAACTTCTTCACATTCTCGTCCCACTCGTTCTCTAACGTTCTGTCCATGGTAAACTGTTTCATGGACGTCCCCGTAACGCAGATCATCTCGTGGTTCTCATACTGGATATTGATGTAAAGCCCGCCGACCTGATCCGGATAGATTCCCGGGACTTTCCCGGCCACGAACCGGTCCCTGGCGGATGGGGGCATCTGAAATACAATGCGGAAGCTCTCCGGAAGCCGTTTTCCCTTGATTAAGGAGTAGCAGACCGGCTTTAAGGTCTTCCACGAAGAGTACTCTTCGATCCTGTTTTCTTCCAGTTCCTCTTCGGAAAAATAGCCCTGACGAACCTTTCCGTCGATCGTGAACTGGTTGTAGGTCACGATCTCCGCTTCCCGCACCAGAAATTTATCAAAGATCTCCCCGATGAAAAGCCCCGCCGTAAACGCTTTCTGCTCTTCGATCTTTAATGCAACCATTATTTACCTCCGCATGTTGTTTCCCTGATTATGTCTGGAACTTTTCACCTGTTCCATATCTGTCCCGCTTAAAATAGTTACTGTTCACGCTTTGCGCAAACAGTAACTGATTTTGCCGATGCTTCGCATTCCGAATCGGCAAAATCCACTACCACCACTGTATTGTACGGAATTTTCAGTTCAGAAAATTCCTA
>Ga0129311_1000546_pt1 | contig 32343 bp, 26 predicted proteins | sample Go1ome_FD_94435 | JGI IMG/M metagenome (GOLD analysis project Ga0129311, IMG submission 94435) | Western lowland gorrila individual fecal microbial communities from Wisconsin, USA - Go1022B metagenome | ecosystem: Host-associated > Mammals > Digestive system > Large intestine > Fecal | place...
AGAGGGAAGTAAGAAGATGAAGCAGAATTTCTTGAAAATACCCATTAACAGAATCCTTGCACTGATCCTGTTAGATATTATGTCTATCGTTGTGGCATCCTTTGCCGCATTATACATTCGTTTTGATTTCAGCTTTGAGGGAATCCCTCAGGAATACCTTATCAAATTTGAAAATATTATTGTCTACAATATCATACTGACATTACTTTTCTTTGCATTGTGGAAGCTGTACAAAAGTGTATGGCGCTATGCCAGCGCGACGGAACTGTTGAATATTGTATTCGCTACTACCTGCGCCAGCATAGCACAGATGATCCTGTGCCATATCCTGAACCAGAAGATGCCCCGAAGCTACTATGCCCTATATTGGTTCCTGCTATTCGGAATGACTACGGTGATTCGGTTCAGTTATCGGATCTTACGTCTGATCAATTCCAAGAGATCAGAATTGAAGACGAAAAAGGACGGCAGCAATGTCATGCTCATTGGTGCCGGAGCAGCAGCCAATGCTATCTTAAAGGAAATTGAGACCAGCCATTATCTGAACTTGAATGTAAAATGTATTATCGATGATAACCACGGCTGCCATGGTAAATTCCTCCGGGGCGTGCCTATCGTCGGTGGCAGAGACAAGATCGCAGACGCCGTAGGGCAGTATAATGTGGATGAGATCATCTTCGCCATTCCCTCTGCCAACACCCATGTGAAAAAAGAAATTCTGGATGTCTGTAAAGAGACCGGCTGTAAGATGCGAACTCTTCCGGGAATGTATCAGCTGATCAACGGAGATGTCTCCGTGGCAAAATTAAAAGAGGTGGAGATCGAAGATCTCTTAGGAAGAGATCCCATAGAGATCAATACGGAAGAAGTCCTGAACTATGTGAAAGATAAGGTCGTACTGGTCACCGGTGGCGGCGGGTCCATCGGAAGCGAGCTGTGCCGGCAGATCGCCGGTCATCAGCCGAAGCAGCTGATCATCGTCGATATCTATGAGAACAACGCCTATGATATTCAACAGGAACTGATGCGAAAGTATCCGATGCTGGATCTGGTAGTGTTGATCGCTTCTGTACGCAATACGGAGCGCATCGAGGATATCTTCCGCAGATATCGTCCGAACATCGTCTACCATGCGGCAGCCCATAAGCATGTGCCCCTCATGGAAGTCAGCCCCAATGAGGCGATCAAGAACAACGTCTTCGGTACCTACCGTACCGCACAGGCAGCAGATAAATACGGTGTGGAGAAGTTCGTGCTGATCTCCACAGATAAAGCGGTGAATCCCACCAATGTCATGGGCGCCTCCAAGAGAATGTGTGAGATGGTGATCCAGATGATGAACCGTAAGTCACAGACGAATTTCGTGGCAGTGCGTTTCGGTAACGTACTGGGCAGTAACGGCAGTGTCATTCCCCTGTTCAAGAAACAGATCGCGGAAGGCGGTCCTGTTACGGTAACAGACCCTAATATCATCCGCTATTTCATGACGATACCGGAAGCGGTATCTCTGGTACTGCAGGCTGGAGCCTATGCCAGAGGAGGAGAGATTTTCGTACTGGATATGGGAGAGCCGGTGAAGATCGTAGATCTGGCGACGAACCTCATCAAGCTGTCCGGATATAAACCGGGTGAGGATATCGAGATCAAATTCACCGGATTACGTCCCGGAGAGAAGATGTATGAAGAACTTCTCATGAACGAAGAGGGATTGAAGAAGACTGCCAATAAAATGATCTATATCGGGAAACCCATCGAATTCGATGATGAAGTATTTCAAAAGCAGTTGGACAAGATCTATAAAGATGCTTATGACGAGACGGACAAGATCCGTGAGGATATTAAGGAAATCGTACCGACGTATCAGGGCATTCAATAGGGGATAATTATGAAAAAGACAACGAAGAGATTCTTATATGGTATCATAGCACTCGCCGGATTGATGGCTACAGGAGTAAAGATTGCTTCTACGCTGCAGAAAAAGCAGTGCAGAGAGGATTCGAAGAATCCGTTTGAAGGCAAGAAAGTCATCTTCGTAGAAAATGAAGAGGATCCGGAAAATGCGGATGGCGTCAGAGGTCATTTGGAACCTGTGAGCGCATCCGCCTATACCCCGTCATTTTATGATAAGTATGTAAAACGAGGGTTGGATATCGTGCTGTCATTTGGCGGCATTGTGGCATTGTCTCCGCTACTGTTGGGAATCGCAGCTGCCATTAAGATTGATGATCCCGGCCCCGTATTTTTTACCCAGAAGAGACTGGGACAGAATAAGAAATATTTCCGTGTATATAAGTTCCGCAGCATGAAAATGTCTACCCCTCATGATACGCCTACTCACATGCTGGAGAATCCGGAACAGTATATTACAAGAGTCGGAAAGTTCCTGCGTGCGCATTCCCTGGATGAGCTCCCTCAGCTGTTTAACGTGCTGGATGGATCCCTGTCGCTGGTAGGACCCAGACCGAGTCTGTGGAATCAGGATGTATTGACTGCAGAGAGAGATAAGTATGGAGTAAATGAATATAAACCGGGCATCACCGGATGGGCACAGATCAATGGCAGAGATTCCATCTCCATAGAGAAAAAGAGTGAACTGGACGGCTACGGAGTCCGCCACAGCACGCTACTGTTTGACTTTAAGTGCCTGCTCGGAACGGTGACAAAGGTCGGACATGATGATACTGTCGTAGAAGGCGGAACGGGAACAATGGCGAAAGTATATCGCAATTATACAGAGGGGAAGACTGACGAAGAACTGATCGGTAATATCGGTTTCGGAGAGTCAGTAACAGTAGACCGGACGGCGAAAAAGAAAGTATTGATCACCGGTGCAGGATCTTATATCGGACAATCTTTTATCACCTATGCCAAGGAACATTATCCGGAAAATTTTGAAATAGACGAACTGGATATGATAGGCAATGGCTGGAGAACGTATGACTTCTCAAAGTATGATATTGTCTATCATGTAGCCGGAATTGCTCATGCGGATGTAGGAAATGTATCGGAAGAGACCAAAGAGAAATATTATGCCGTAAATACAGATCTTACGGTAGAAGTTGCCCGAAAAGCCAAAGCAGAACAGGTAAAAGAGTTCATTTTCATGTCTTCCATGATTGTGTATGGGGAATCTGCACCGTACGGCAAAAAGAAAGTGATCGATGAACACACGGTTCCGGCTCCGGCTAACTTCTACGGTGATAGCAAGTTACAGGCAGATGTGGCAGTCAGAGAATTAGCAGATGACAGCTTCAAGGTCATCGTACTCAGACCTCCTATGATCTACGGAAGAGGAAGTAAGGGAAATTATCCTGTGCTGGCAAAACTGGCTAAGAAGCTTCCTGTATTTCCCGAGGTGGATAATGAGAGATCTATGCTGTACATTGAAAACTTATGTGAATTTTTATGCCAGGTAATGTTGGTAGAACAGATAAAACAAAACGCGACCGTATTGATTCCTCAGAATGCTGAATGGACAAATACCTCTCGTATGGTTGAGAAAATTGCCGAAGTTGGCGGAAAGAAAATAGTAACGATTAGAATGAAGTCCTTTGCTGTTATTAGTAAGATGCCAGGTAAAATAGGCGTATTAGCCAATAAAGCTTTTGGTAATAGTTGCTATGCTCATGAAATGTCAAATTATTTAGGAATTGATTATCAGAAAAAAAATATTAGCAACTCTATAATTGAGACAGAAGCATGATATATGCTTTATATATGGGGTTAGAATGGAAAAAGGCAAAGTATTGATTTTGGTAAATCATAATATAGTAATATACAATTTTAGAAAAGAATTGGTAGAGAGATTAATAGATGAAGGATATCAGGTATATTTGTCATGCCCCGATGGAGATAGAATTGGAAAACTACAAGAAATGGGGGTTTATTTTATTGACACAGAAGTAGACCGACATGGTATGAATCCCAAAAGAGAAGTTAGATTGTTGAAATCTTATATAGAGATGATTAAAAAAATACATACTAATATTATTTTGACATATACCATAAAACCCAACATATATGGTGGTATTGCAGCAACTATTTTAGGAATCCCCTATATTACAAATATTACGGGACTTGGAATTGCTATTGAAAACGGTGGCGTAAAAGAAAAAATACTACTATCGTTATATAAAGTAGCATTAAAAAAAGCTAAGATGATTTATTTTCAAAATCGATGCAATAAAGATTATTTTATCGAAAAAGGAATAGTGAAAGACAATTTTAAAATACTCAATGGATCAGGCGTTAATTTGGAAGAAAATTGTTATGAAGAATATCCCAAGGAAGATAGAAATTTGATTTTTTTGGTGATTGGAAGATTGATGAAGGATAAAGGTACCGATGAAATTCTGCAAGCAGCCAAAATCATACACGAGAAATATGACAATATTACTATAAGATTATTAGGTTTTTATGATGATGATTATGAACAGAAGATAACAAATGCACAGGAACAAGGATATATTGAATATTGCGGTCAACAGAGTGATGTACATCAATTTATCAAAAGGTCACATGCTACGATCCATGCTTCATATCATGAAGGAATGTCAAATGTTTTGCTTGAAACGGCGGCAGCAGGCAGACCGGTAATCGCATCGGATATTCCAGGATGTAAAGAAACTTTTGATGATGGAATTTCAGGAATTGCCATTGAACCGAGAAATGTATTATCACTAGTAGAGGGAATTACAAAGTTTATTGAACTACCATATGATCAGAAACGACAAATGGGAATTAATGGTAGAAAAAAGATGGAACAGATGTTTGATAGAAATAAAATTGTTGATGAATATATGAGTATAATAAAGGAACTGACATAAGCTATGTGCGGAATAAACGGAATAATTCAATTTAATGGTAAGATAGAGCGAGAGCAATTAAGGGCATTAGCTCATTTGATGAACAGCAAGATAGTGCACAGAGGACCTGACAGTGAGGGCCTATATGAGGATACTTGCTGTGGAATGGGAATGCGAAGATTATCGATTATTGATATTTCAGGAGGAACACAGCCAATTTGGAATGAAAAGAAAAATAAACTGATATTCTTTAACGGTGAAGTGTATAATTTTCAAAGTTTAAGAGATGATTTGATTTCTAAAGGACATATTTTTTATACAAAAACAGATACAGAAGTTATACTTCATGGGTATGAAGAGTATGGGACAGATATATTTAATATGATTGATGGTATGTTTGCTTTAGTTATATACGACATACTAAATAAGAAATGGATTATAGCTAGAGATAGGTGTGGGGAAAAACCATTATATTATTATAGAAATGACAATTTCTTCCTTTTCGGATCCGAATTGAAAAGCCTGTTGTGTACAGAGTTATTTCCTAAAACGATAGATAAAAGAGCGTTGGAATATTATATGCGCTTGACATATATTCCAGCACCATATTCAATAATTGAAGGTGTTCGAAAACTACAGCCGGCGCATTATTTTATAATTGATGCAAGTGGAAAAGTAGAGAAGGGAAAATACTGGGAGTTACCGATAGATTCATCGCATGATATTTCATATGAGGAAGCAAAGAAAAAATTAAGAGATGCTTTTTTCACATCGGTTGAACAAAGAATGATTAGTGATGTACCTTTGGGAGCATTCTTGAGCGGAGGATTTGATTCTACGTCTGTTGTTGGAGCTATGGCACAGAGCAGTAATGCGGCAGTAAAAACATTCACAGTGGCTTTTAAGGACAGAGCATACGACGAGAGTAATTTGGCTCGAATTGTTTCAAAAAAATATCATACAGATCATAAAGAAATATATCTTGATTGGAATCAAGCACCTCAGTATATAGAGGAAATATTAGAGAATATGGATGAGCCTTTTGCAGATTCATCATTGATTGCGACGTATGCAATTTCAAAGGAAACGAAGAAATATGTGTCAGTGGCTTTAACAGGAGATGGTGGAGATGAGTTGTTTGCGGGGTATGATAAATATTTGATTTCATATTATAGCAATATATATTTAAAAATTCCTCAACTTGTTAGAGGCGGAGCGCTCAATCCCATAATACAAAAAATGCCTAAGGAGAGTTCCTACTATAGAAAAGCCAATAAAGTAATAGAAGCAGCGGAATTATCTCCTATTGAGCAGTATAAAAGGTTGATGAGTTTGGGCTTTAAAGAGGAAGAAATTACAAAATTATTTAAAAACCCATGCAGTGACGCATTGAAAGACATTGACATTTTATATAATAAGTATTCTAATATTGATAATCAGATGATTGCTCAATATGTTGATTTCTCTAAAGTACTAGAGGGAGACATGCTGACAAAAGTCGATCGTGGAAGTATGTTGGCTTCATTGGAAACAAGGGTTCCAATATTAAGTCGGGAGATTATAGAATTAGCTTTTGAAATGCCCTCTGAATTCAAATTAAGAGGAAAACACCGTAAAATTATTTGGAAAGATACATTCTCAGATTTGATTCCAGAAGAGCTACAGAGAGCTCCCAAAAAAGGGTTTAGAGTACCTATTGGCGATTGGTTAAGAAATGAACTTAAAGGTGAATTATTACGTTTCGCCGATGAACAGTATATTAAAACCCAAGGAATATTTGATTATAAATATATTAAGGAGGTTATAGAAGAACATGTAACAAAAAGAAAAGACAGGTACAGTGAACTGTGGGCGTTTTTTGTGTTTCAACATTGGTATGAAACATATATTTTAAATACAGAAAGAGGTAAATTAAAATGAAGAATTTGTATGAAAAATTAGTTGCTAAAGAAGAAAAACTGTCCTTAGTAGGATTAGGCTATGTAGGTATGCCGATAGCAGTAGCGTTTTCAAAGAAAATTAATGTTATTGGTTATGATTTAAATGCAAAAAAAATTGAATTGTATAAAAATGGAATTGACCCTACAAGAGAAGTTGGCAATGAAGCCATAAAGGAAGCAAAGGTAGAATTTACAGCAGATGAAGAAAAACTTAAGGAAGCAAAATTTCATATTGTAGCAGTACCTACACCTGTTAATGATGATCACACACCGGATCTTACACCTGTTGAAGGAGCAAGTAAAATTCTGGGAAGAAATCTTACAAAGGGATCAATTGTTGTTTTTGAATCTACGGTTTATCCTGGAGTAACGGAAGATGTTTGTGTGCCGATTCTTGAGAGAGAGTCCGGATTGAAATGTGGTATAGATTTTAAGATTGGTTATTCACCTGAAAGAATTAACCCGGGAGATAAAGTACATCGTCTTGAATCTATTAAAAAGATAGTATCAGGTATGGATGAGGAAAGCTTAGATATTATAGCTAAAGTCTATGAATTAGTTGTAGAGGCTGGAGTGCATAGAGCGGAGTCCATTAAAGTTGCAGAAGCTGCAAAAGTAATTGAAAACAGTCAGCGAGATATTAATATTGCATTTATGAATGAATTATCAATTATTTTCAACAAAATGGGCATTGATACACAGGCTGTTTTAAATGCAGCAGGAACTAAATGGAATTTCCTTCATTTTTATCCTGGACTGGTAGGAGGACATTGTATTGGTGTTGATCCGTATTACCTCACATATAAGGCAGAAATGTTAGGCTACCATAGCCAAATCATTCTTTCGGGCCGACGAATCAATGATGATATGGGAAAATATGTTGCGGAAAACGCAGTTAAAAACCTCATTGCAGCAGGGAAACCGGTCAAAAATGCTAGAGTAGCTATTTTGGGATTTACTTTTAAGGAAAATTGTCCTGACACAAGAAATACGAAAGTTATTGATATTGTTAGAGAATTAAGAGAATATGGCATTGAACCTATTATAGCAGATCCCGTGGCAGATTCCGATGAGGCAAAGAGACTGTATGGAATAGAGTTTGTTCAGGCAGATTCGGTGAAAAAAATGGACGCGGTAATTCTTGCCGTGGCACATGAAGAATTTAAAAAATATACTCAGGACGACTTAAATAAAATGTTTGATGATGGAGAAAAAGTTCTCCTTGATATTAAAGGTTTATTAAATCGTAAAGAATATGAAGACGCAGGTTATAACTATTGGAGACTGTAAGGTAGGAGAGATTTTATATGAGTTATAAAGAACTTAAATTTCCAGAAAATACATTATTTCTTGTTACAGGTGCGGCGGGATTTATTGGATCTAATCTTTGTGAGGCGATTTTGAATCTTGGCTACAAAGTTAGAGCATTAGATGATTTATCTACTGGAAAACAAGAAAATATAGATTTATTCAAAAATAATCCTAATTATGAATTTGTAAAAGGAGATATTAAGGACTTTGACACATGTATGAAAGCATGTGAAGGTGTTGATTTTGTATTGAATCAAGCAGCATGGGGATCGGTTCCCCGGAGCATAGAAATGCCTTTGTTTTATTGCGCAAATAATATACAAGGGACATTGAATATGTTAGAGGCTGCCAGACAGAATCATGTAAAGAAATTTGTTTATGCTTCAAGTTCTTCGGTGTATGGAGATGAACCTAATCTTCCCAAAAAAGAAGGGATTGAGGGAAATCTCCTTTCTCCGTATGCGGTGACAAAGAGATGTGATGAGGAATGGGCAAAACAGTATACAAAACATTATGGACTTGATACATATGGAATGCGTTATTTTAATGTGTTTGGCAGAAGACAGGATCCTAATGGGGCATATGCAGCTGTAATTCCAAAGTTTATTAAAATGTTGCTGAATGGAGAAACGCCAACAATTAATGGAGACGGAAAACAGAGCAGAGATTTTACATATGTAGAAAATGTTATTGAAGCAAATCTAAAAGCATGTCAGGCATCAAGTGAATATGCTGGACAGGCGTTTAATATTGCTTTTGGCGGAAGAGAGTATCTTATTGATATTTATTACGGGCTTACAAAGGCACTGGAAATTGACATTGAACCTAATTATGGTCCCGACCGTGCGGGTGATATTAAGCATAGTAATGCAGATATTAGTAAAGCAAAGAAAATGCTTGGTTATGATCCGGAATGGAGTTTTGAACGAGGCATTCAGGAAGCAATTGATTGGTACAAGAAAAACCTCTAAATTAGGGATGAGGCAATAGAATGAGTAAGAATAGTAAACCGAGTGTTATGTTTTTGGTATATTCTTTAGCAGGTGGTGGCGCGGAACGGATGGTTTCGCGCTTGGCAAATGCATTTGTCACAAGAGGATTTGATACTCATATTGGGTTGATGGATACACGAAATATAAGATATACACTTGATGAGACAATTCAAATAGCAGATTTGAGTACACAAGCTGGTAATAAGGTAAAAAGAGCGCTTGATCATATTTCACTACTAAAAAAATATATTAAAAAGAATAATATCAAGGTTGTATATGCATTTATGATTTCCATGGTTCCTTTCGCTATATTGGCGAAAGGAACTCATGTAAAAGTAATTGGAGCAGAAAGAACGAACCCCAAAGCACTGAAAAAGATTTATAAAGTGATTATTTCCTTTATTTCACCTTTATGCGATGGCTATGTATTTCAAACATATGGAGCAAAGGAGTGTTATCCCAAGGCAATACAAAGAAAATCTATTGTCATAGGAAATATATCGCCTAATGTAGAAGAACTAGAAGTAGAAAAGATTCCATATAGTATATGTGTATCTGGACGTTTGCATACAGATAAAGATTATCCGACATTATTGCGTGCATTGAAGGAGGTCATATTGAAAGTTCCAGAGGCTAGGCTATATGTATACGGAGAAGGATCACAGAAGAGTGAACTAATAGAGCTTTCCAAAAAACTAGGCATAGAACGCTACATCTTCTGGATGGGATTTAGTAGTGATATTTTGAAAGAGTTGCCTCAATATGAGGTATTTGCTTTTTCAAGTAAGGCAGAGGGAATGCCAAATGCCTTGATTGAGGCAATGACGGTAGGATTACCATGTGTGGCAACAAATTGTGAATTCGGACCATCAGAGTTAATAGATGATGGAAAAAATGGCTATTTAGTTGAGGTTGGAGATTATAAGAAACTAGGAGAGAGGATAACTCACTTGTTGTTGACGGATAAACTTAGAAAAGAGTTTAGTATAGAGGCAATAAGCAAGATGAAAAAATATAAAGAAAAAGAAATAGTAGATAAATATGAGAATTATACTATAGAAATAGGAGACACACAAAATGAGCAATAGATTAATAAATATGTGTAAGAACTTTGTGACAGATCCGCTTACAAGATGGTTATATATGTCGAAAGCAGGTTGCTTTAAACATATGGATGATCGTAAATATATAGAAAAGTTGTGCAAAATAAAGTTAGGATATACACCTGATTTGGACAATCCTAAGACTTATTGCGAAAAGTTAAATTGGCTGAAGTTGTACAATCGGAAACCAGAATACACTATGATGGTAGATAAATATTTGGTTAAAGAATATGTGGCTGAAAGAGTCGGTGCTGAACATGTAGTGCCATTATTGGGTGCGTGGGATAGATTTGAAGATATTGATTTTAACGTTCTGCCCGATCAGTTTGTGCTAAAATGTAATCATGATGGTGGACCGGTTATTATTAAAGACAAGAGTAAGATAGATCAGAAAGCTTTAAAAAAATTATTTAATAAAAAGATGAAAGAAGATTACTTTCAAATGTCCAGAGAATGGCCATACAAAAATGTTAAACATAAGATAATAGCTGAAGAATATTTACCCACGTTAGGGGCAAGAGATTCTGTAGAATATAAAATTACATGTTGCAATGGTAAAGTTAAAATGATAACGGTTTGTACGGGAATTGCACATGCAGAATTTGAAAAAAGAAATAATGACCATTTTGACATTAATTGGGAGCAATATCCATTCTATGCATATTATAAGCCGTCAGGGAAAAAAATCGAACGACCGGTTTACTTAGATGAGCTGGTTGAATTCGCAGAAAAACTTGCTGATGGAATCCCGTGTATTAGGGTGGACTGTTATGTTCAAAATAATAAAATCTATTTTGGCGAATTGACATTTTTTACCTGGGGAGGATTTATAGAGTTTACCCCTCCAGAATGGGATCAGATTATGGGAGAATGGATAGAACTACCTCCGAAATTCAATGAAAAATAGGTCGGTTATGAATAAATATAGTAGGGGAAGATGATGATTGATATATCGGTGATTGTGACAACATACAATCAAGAGGATACAGTTGCTGAAACTTTGGAAAGCATAAAATACCAACTGAAAAGCTATGGAAAAACACAACAAGTCCAGCTGATAGTTGCAGATGACGGATCAAATGATCGAACGGAAACTGTTATCTCCAGATGGCTGAGGGAAAATGAAAATATATTTAAAGAGGTATGTACAATCTTTTCCCAAAACAATAAGGGCACTTGCAAAAATTTTGCGAATGCATGCCGAAAAGCGTCTGGAAAACGGATAATTACTATCGCAGGAGATGATATTTGGGCAAATACAAATGTGATAGAAACAATATTGGAGTGCGGAGAAAAAGATATTATAGCCTGTCCTCCTTTGAAATTTAAGCAGGGGAAGGTCATGCTGAATAAGGTGGCATACTATTCAGAAATTCAGGGAATATTTTATGATGAAAAAGAAATTATAAAACGATCTAAGTTTTCGTGCCCTATTATAAATGGTGCAGTTATCGGAAGAAAATTGTATGATGATCAAGTATTGGAATTTAGCGAGCAGTTTGATCTGTTAGATGATCAAACTAGATTCGCAAAAATGTTTGAAATGTATCAGGATTTTAGATACAGGTATCAGAAAACACCAATTATGCTATACAGAATATCAGAGAGGCAGGTTACGAATATAAATAATAAGCTACATGATAGAATTATTTCGGATAAGGTTAAATTAACAGAGTATATGTTAAAAAAAGAAAAAAATGTATTTACGCGTAATTCTATTAAATGTGAAGAGATGAGAATAACCAATCCAAACAAGTTTGAAAGAATTTGGAGGTTTGTATATTGGGGGGCGTATCGAGATATTTTAAGTTATAAGGTTAATTTTCCCAAAATTGATGCAATTGCTGACGAGATGATAAAAACTGCGCTTGATAATAATATGGATATGTATGTACAAGAAATACAAAGTAGAGCAAGAAAGTATTCTGAATATTGATTTTTACAGAAAGGATAGAGCTTCTAAGCGGGTGAGAAAATGCAGGTAATAAAGTATGCTTTCCAACAACATGGTGATGAGAGAGGAATGCTTGTAGCATTGGAAGAATTAAAGGATATTCCATTTGAAATAAAAAGAGTATATTATATGTATGATACAAAACCGGATATTCATAGAGGTTTTCATGCACATAAGAAGTTGGAACAGATATTAATATGTATACATGGAACATGCAAAATATTATTAGATAATGGTTCTGAAAAGAAAATTGTTTCTTTGGAAAAACCGTATGAGGGACTTTATATTTCTAATGATATGTGGCGGGAAATGTATGATTTTTCTCCGGATGCAGTATTGCTGGTATTAGCTTCAGAACTATATTGTGAAGAAGATTATATAAGAGACTATAATGAATTTCTAAAATTTGTAGAAAACAAAGGAGACAGATAATATGAATATACCATTTGTGTCATTTGAAAAAATGCATCAGGAGATACAGCAGGAAATGGATCAGGCCATATTAGATGTAATACATAGGAACTGGTTCATTCGTGGACAAGAAGACGAAAGATTTGAAAAAGAATATGCGGAATATTGTGGTACGAACTATTGTGTTGGCTGCGGAAACGGTTTAGATGCATTAATGCTATTATTAAAAGCATACGGGATAACAGGGGGAGACGAAGTTATTATTCCATCAAATACATTTATAGCCACTGCTTTGGCTGTAACATATACCGGAGCTATACCGATCTTAGTTGAGCCACGCATAGATACTTACACAATAGATACTACAAAGATAGAAGAGAAAATAACTTCACGTACAAAGGCAATCATTGCAGTACATCTATATGGTCAGCCAGCAGATATGGATGAAGTGAATCGGATTGCAAAAAAACATGGATTGATTGTAATAGAAGATGCAGCACAGGCACATGGTGCAACTTACAAAGGGAAAAAGGTAGGAAATTTAGGAGATGCTGCAGGATTCAGTTTTTACCCGGGAAAGAACCTTGGAGCTTTAGGAGATGCTGGTGCAATTACCACTAATGACAAGAAAATAGCAGAAAAGGTAAAGGCATTGGCAAACTACGGATCTGACTATAAGTATCATCATATTTATCAAGGGAATAACTCCAGACTTGATGAAATACAAGCTACTGCATTATGCGTGAAATTGAAGTCTTTGGATCGTTGGAATGATTATAGAAGAAAAATTGCAGAAAGATATATAAATGGTATTCAAAATTCCGAAATTGTGAAACCTGTTGTGGAACAACAGCGTAGTCATGTTTGGCATATTTTTGCAGTCCGTACGGAAAACAGAGACGACTTTGAAAAATATTTAAATAAAAATAATGTAGGAACTACTATTCATTATCCAACACCGATACACTGTCAAGAGGCTTATAAAGATTTGCGTATTGAAAAAGGAAAGTTACCTATTGCAGAATTAATATCTGATACAGAGATAAGTATACCTATGTATTATGGGATGACGGACGAGCAGGTTGATTATGTGATTGACGTAATCAATAAATATTAGAATGGAGGAGCATTATAACAGTGGGAAAAACAAAAAAGCTTGTTATTGTAGGCGCGGGAGAGTTCGCAGAAATTGCTTATGAATATTTTTCGTATGATTCAGAATATGAAGTTGTAGCTTTTGCAGTTGAACAGGAATATAAGGATAAGGATGAATTATTTGGTTTACCTGTTATTGAATTTGAAAATATTGAAGTAGAATATCCGCCTGATCAGTTTGAGACTTTTGTGGCTATAACATACGCAAAACTGAATAGAGGAAGAAAAAAACTATATAATAAATGTAAGGAAAAAGGATATCGGTGTGCTTCATATATTAGTTCTCGGGCATTCGTATGGCACAATGTAGAAATTGGTGAAAATACATTTATTTTTGAAAACAATACAATTCAGTATCATGTGACGATTGGAAACAATGTTATATTGTGGAGTGGAAATCATATTGGACATCGGACAGTCATAGAAGATGATTGTTGGTTAACTTCCCATGATGTGATTTCAGGATTTTGTAGAATAGGTAGAGGATCTTTCATAGGAGTGAATGCAACTTTGGGAGATAATGTGACCTTGGGCGAAGATACAGTCTTTGGGGCAGCGGCAGTTACAGTGAAAAGCTTGCCGGAAAAAGGAAGAGTGTATATAGGTAGTCCGGCAAAGAAACTAGATAGAACGTCATATGAACAATTTGGAGTGGAGGACTAAACTATGAAATGGGAAAAAAAAGGATTAATATACTGCCCTAATAATGAAAAAAAGTGGATGAAGGATTTTGCGATGTTACCGACACCTTTATTGATTGGTAATGAGTTAAGAATCTTCCTTGGGTTTTGCGATGAAAATAACGTTGGAAGAATAGGGTATATAGATGTAAAACCAAATAATCCAAGTGAAATAATTAGGATTTCTTCTGAACCAATTTTAGATATTGGAAGGCAGGGATGCTTTGATGATAATGGTGTTGTGCCAATATCCATATTGAAGAAAAATAACGAAGTATTACTTTATTATATTGGATTTCAGCTCGGAGTCAAGATTCCATATTATATGTTTGGAGGACTGGCGATAAGCCAAGACGGAGGAAGGTCATTTGAGAGATATTCAGAATCACCCGTATTGGATCGTGTCGGTGATGAGGTATATGCGAGATGTGGGATAAATGTTTTATATGATGATGGAAAGTATAAGATGTGGTATATAGGAAGTAATAAAGAAGGCTGGACAATGAGCTCAGGCAAATTGAAACCATTATATATCATGAAGTACACAGAGTCAGAGGATGGAATTCATTGGAATAATACTCCAATTCAATGCATGGAGTATGCGAATTCGGACGAACATGGTTTTGGTCGACCTTATGTATGGAAAAACGGAAAAACATATAGAATGCTTTACTCTGTTAGAACTTATTCAAGAGGATACTATATTGGATATGCAGAATCAGAAAATGGCATACAATGGGTAAGGAAAGATAACGAAGCGGGAATTGAACTAGGAATAAATTCGTGGGATGACACAAATTTGAGCTATCCGTATTTGTATACATATAATGATAAGACATATATGTTTTATAATGGTAATGGATGTGGAAGAACTGGTGTCGGTTATGCAGAGCTGGTGGAGAATTAGTTATGTATGAAATAATAGAATATAATAATGAATATGAAAAAACATGGGATGATTTTGTGGAAAATACGTCTATAAATGGAACATTTTTACAAGAACGTAGGTTTTTAAATTATCATCCACAAGGGCGTTTTCAAGATGCATCTTTGATGGTTTTCTATAAAGGCAAGTTAGAAGCTGTTATTCCTGCTTGTAAACAACAGAATGCTGAAAAAAAGATTTTTAATTCACATGCGGGAAGCACATACGGTGGAATAGTAATATCTAGATATTTGTATAAGGCGGATAAAGTTCTTGGTCTTATTAATGAAGTTGAGCAATACATAAGTAAACAAAAATATACATCCATATTATATAAACCCACAATGAATCTTTTATGTAATCCCAAAGGAGATTTGTTATCGTATTGCCTTGGATATTGTGGCTATAAAGAATATAAAGAATTGAATATCTATGTTAATTATGCCAATTATAATCCCGATATTTTGAGTAACTTATCCAAAATGAAACAACGTATTATAAAGAAATGTGAAAAAACGGGAGTTGTGGTTAAAGAATTTGATTCAAAAGAAGAAATAAAAATTTTTCATGATATTTTGACTCAAAACTTAAAAAAATATAATAAAACTCCAGTTCATACAGTGGAAGAATTAATTGATTTAAAGAAGAATCGTTTGACCAAGGAAATTCGTTTTCTAGGAGCATATTTAGATGGTAAAATGATTGCCGGGACAATGATATTTGAATTTCACAAATATAAATGTGCGCATACACAGTATTTGGCAGCAGACCCGGAGTATAATAAACTTAGCCCTATGAGTTATATATATTATAAGACAGCAGAGTTTTATTATTATTGTCATTTTGAAAAGTTGTCATGGGGAATATCAACAGAAGATAATGGGACGAAGATTAATATGGGGCTGACAACAAACAAAGAAGAGTATGGTAGTGAGTACAATCTCGTAACAATTTATGAAAAGGAGCTTTAGATAAAATGAATTATAGTATGGGGGAGAAGATTAAGGTGACTTATGCTATACCATCATATAATCATGGACCATATATAAGAAATGCAATAGAGTCTATTTTACATCAAACATATCATAACATAGAAGTTATAGTGTGCGATGATGGATCAACTGATGAAACTGATTCTATTCTGGAAGAATATCAGAAAAAACGAAAAATTACATATATACGAAACGAAAAAAACCTAGGAGTAATTGAAAATTTAAGTAGATTAATTGATCAAGCATCGGGAGAATATATATGTTTTCTTGCCTCAGACGATTGGATAAGGTCAGACAAAGTAGAAAAGCAACTTAAATATATGTTAGAAAATGAATTAGATGCCGTATTCTCTCCGGTAATAAAATATTTTGAAAATACAAAAGAATATGTAGCAGTATCCGGAAATGAATTTGTAGAAATTTTTAAAGAAAAAGATGGATATTTAAAGCACTTGTATAGTACAGATTCAAATGGTGGATTAATTCAGTCTGGGATGTTTAGAACGGAATGTGTTAAAAAAATTGGTTATCTTCAGGGATACAAATCTGATGATTGGTTGTTTGAAATAAGATTTTTGCAAGCGGGTTACAAGGCAGGTTGGATGAATGAAAATTTAACTTATTATAGAATTCATGGGACAAACACACATGTGAATGCAATGTATTGTTTGCAAGAATTAGAATTGCCTGTAATTAGGGACTTTATTCCCAAACAATATCAAAATACAATATTAGCAAATGTATATGCTGAGGCTGCACTGAAATTAATAGATCAAAAAGAAACCAAAAAATCATTATCACTTCAAATAAAATCATTAAGATATAGGATAACTTTTCAAAATGTAAAGCGATTTCTTAAAGCTGATATTAGAAGAATCTTAATTAAGCTTAATTTATATAAATTATATTGGAAATTGAGATATAAAACGGAGTTATAGAATGGATATAATAAAAAAATACAATGCAATATTAGATAAATCTCAAAAGTGGAAACTTGTTGTTTTGCTTATTATGATGATAATTGGAGCTGCATTTGAAACTTTGGGAGTTTCGCTATTACTGTCTTTAGTAACAGTTATTCTTCAGGCAGAGAGTTATATGGAAAACAGATGGGTTAGATCGGTAATGGAGGTTCTGCATTTAAATACTGCCCATGATTTAGTATTGGCATTGATCATAGCATTAATTGTAGTGTATATTATAAAAAATGTATATCTTTATTTATTATATGATGTTCAATATCGTTTTATTTTTAATAATCAGTATTATCTGTCCCAAAAATTAATGTTGGTATATATGACAAGACCTTATGAATATTATTTATCTTCGGATACATCAGTTATTATAAGAACTATACTTACGGATGTAATAAACACATTTAACATGTTAATGGCATTATTGCAAATGCTGACGGAATTAATTGTTGGCTTGTTTCTTGTGGTTTTTTTACTGATTGTTAATACTTCAATGACATTAATAATGACATTGCTTTTAGGAATTTTGATTTTTGTAAATAGTAAAATCTTAAAATCTCGTTTAGATGAATATGGAAAACTAAATCAAAAATATTCTGCTGATATGAGCAGATGGGTTCTACAGTCTGTGCATGGAATGAAAGTAATAAAAGTAATGCAGAAAGAAAAGCATTTTATGGATGGATTTAGCAGTGACGGGAAAAAGTATGCTGATACTTTACGAAAGAAGAGTATATATGAAAATACTCCTCGCTTGTTTATAGAAGCTGTTTGCATAGGCGGAATGTTGTCTATTGTAGCGGTTATGTTGGCTGGTGGGGCAGAAGTCGGAAATTTAATTGCACAGATTTCGGCTTTTTCTGTAGCAGCGGTGCGTTTAATGCCAGCAGCAAACAGGGTAAATTCATATTTAAATCAAATGGCATTTTACAGACCATGTTTGAATAATATATATGAAAACTTGGAAATGACAAAAATAAATGTCGACAAAGATATTTTTGAAATTGGAAAAGATAAACTTAAATTAAAAGAAAAAATAGAACTAAAGGACATAGCTTTCAAATATCCTAATACAGAAAAATATATTTTCAAAAATGCACAAATGGAGATTCCCTGTGGTAAAGCTGTAGCTGTGATAGGACCTTCGGGAGCTGGGAAAACAACCATTGTAGATGTTATGCTTGGATTACTTCGATTGGAGAGTGGACATGTATTGGTAGATGGACAAGATGCATTCTCAAACTATCATGCATGGTTAAATAATATCGGATATATTCCACAGTCTATTTACATGATAGATGATACTATTAAAGCAAATGTAGGATTTGGAGTTGATGAGAAAAACCTGAATGAAGAGAGAATATGGAAAGCATTGCAAGATGCTCAGTTAGATGAATTTGTAAAGTCACTTCCGGATGGATTAAATACGACCATTGGAGAACTTGGCGTTAGATTGTCAGGAGGACAACGTCAGAGAATAGGTATTGCGAGAGCGCTGTATAACAATCCGGATATTCTTATCTTTGATGAAGCAACATCGGCATTGGATAATGACACCGAAAATGCAATTATTGAATCTATTAATAGGTTACATGGAAAGAAAACGATGATAATAATTGCGCACAGATTAGAAACAATCAAATACTGTGATATGGTATATAAAGTTGAAGATGGAAACATAATAAGAAAAAATTAGAAAGTATAGGATGGAAGTATGTGTGGTATTTGCGGCTTTATTTCTAAAAGAGTTATTTCAATAGAACAATTAAAAAGAATGAATGACACGATGTATCATAGAGGTCCCAATGATAGCGGTGAAGAGATATTCGAATTAAAGAAGGGTTATACGTTGGGGCTGGCACAAAGAAGATTGTCAATTTTAGATTTATCCCCGCTGGGTCATCAGCCAATGCATTCGGGTAATGGAAGAATATCTATTGTATACAATGGCGAAATTTACAATTTTAATGACATAAAAAAAGAGCTGTCAGATTACACATTTAAATCTACATGCGATACAGAAGTAATAATAGCAGCATATCTTAAGTGGGGGATAAGCTGTATATCGAAGTTTAATGGAATGTTTGCAATTGCTCTTTTTGACAGAGAAAATGATACGCTGTATTTGGTTAGGGACAGATTGGGGAAAAAACCGCTTTATTATTGGTTAGACGGTGATAATATTGTGTTTGCTTCAGAGTGTAAACCAATTATGGAAGCTCCGGGATTTGAATTTGATATTGATAAAAATGTAATTGGAGCATACTTATATCATCAGTATATTAATGCACCACAATCAATATTTAGTAATGTTTTTAAATTGCAACCGGCAACTATTTTGAAATATAAGAATGGAAAGATAGATTTAGAAAAGTACTGGGATGTTGCAGAAAAATATCAAAGTAATAAAAAGGAAAACGTTGTTAGCTATACAGAAGCAAAGAGTGAACTGAAAAATCTGTTGCTTGATGCAACTCAGAAAAGAATGATATCTGATGTGCCGTTGGGAACTTTTCTAAGTGGAGGATATGATTCATCGCTAGTGACAGCGTTAGCACAAAGCATATCGGATAAACCTATGAAGACATTCTGCATAGGTTTTAATAGTCCCCAATTTAATGAAGCAGAGTACGCAAAACAAGTAGCAGATTACTTGGGAACAGATCATACAGAACTCTATATAGATGGAAAAGATATGCTGGAATTGGTAGAAAGTATACCTCATTATTATGATGAACCCTTTGCAGACAGTTCACAAATTCCATCTATGTTGGTTTCAAAATTAGCAAAGGAAAAAGTGACAGTAGCATTATCAGGTGATGGTGGGGATGAACTTTTTTGTGGATATAATATCTATACATCTATGCCGAAGGCGCAGAAGTTAGATGCCTTAGGCGCATTGACATATGAAGTCAGCAGAGTGCCAGAACTATTTAATTTAGATGTTTTGTATAAGATGCCGTACAGAGTGAGAACAATTGCACTCAATAGAGATAAAAATACCAAGACGCAGTTTGGTATAGAAGGCTATCAGTATGTAATTGATCAATTACTTCTACAAGAAGGAACTGCGAATTTTAAATACAGCGAACAAAAATATAAAGAAAAAAATTGGCAGATTAGAAGAATGTTGTTAGATCAGGACACGTATTTACCTGGAGATATACTTTGTAAAGTAGATAGAGCATCAATGAAGTACTCGTTAGAGACAAGATGCCCTATTTTGGACTATAGGGTTGTAGAATGTTCTTATCGATTGCCGCAAAATTTTAAGTATAAAAATGGTGATAAAAAGCATATTTTAAAAGATATTGCTTATGACTATATTCCTCAACAGTTATTAGATAGACCTAAAGTAGGTTTTGCTGTACCTTTGGATGAATGGTTACGAGGGCCACTGAGGGATCAAATTATTGATTTCTCAGATAGCACTCTGCTGAGAAAACAAGGTATATTTGATGAGAAAAAAATGACACAATTTATTTCAAAATATTTAAAAACAGGAGATAAAGGAGCTGGAACAGGCGCTAATTTTTCCAGAATTGTATGGTCATATTTGGTATTTCAACAATGGTATCAGTACTATATAGAAAAGAAAAATAGCTGAGGATTCGAAAATGGCAATTTATTTAGGAACAATTATTTTTCTTAGCTTTTTGAGCATAATAGAATTACGATTGGATAAGAAGGAGAAGAAGGAAAAAAAAATAATAGAAATAATTGCGTTTGCTGTAGTTCTATTGCTGGCAATTTTGAGAAATAAAACAGTAGGTGGTGACTTAATTAATTATGAGCGGAGCTTTTTAGAGTGGAGAAGCATTCCATTTAGTGATATATGGGGCATTAAAAATTCTGATGTGGGATTTGTTCTTATTAATTGGCTGGTTGGAAAATTCACCGATAACGTTTATGGTCTAATGATAGTGATGGCTACACTGACCTACACCTTTATATTTATGTCCTTGCGAGAGTGTTCTGCAAATATCTCAATGAGCTTTGTTATTTTTATGGCAATGGGTGGTTTTGCAGATGTCTTTAGTGGATTGAGACAGACACTCGCAGTTGGAATAGTATTTTGGTCGGTAGTATGTCTTATAAAAAAGAAATATGTAAAATATGTGATATGGCTATTAGTAGCAGCTTCTATACATACTACAGCCATTATTGGAATTCTTTATGGTATAATCGTATTTACTAAACATAAGAATATATTTTGTCTAAAAATAGTACTTATGATGATGCTTACGACAGTCATTGCAACCATTGGAATTCCTTTTATGGTTAGTTTATATGGTATAAATGATTATTCAGGACTGATCGTAAGAGGAGAAGGCGGAAAATTACTTGTTTTTGCAAGTGGACTCTTATTCCTGTGCTATTTGAAAATTAAGCATAGCAATTATGAGTTGAATAATATAGAAATAGTAGCATACAACAGTTGTATGGTAGGAATTACAATACAGATACTTGCAATGGGTTTTTCACTTTTAACTAAATTAACGAGTTTTTATTGGATTTTTTTTATAGTATTAATTCCAAACTTGTTAATGAGGTGTAGAATAGATAAAAGTAAAAAAGCAATTATAGCTATTGCAATAGCATTTATGTATTGGCTCTATATAACTGTTTTGGATTTGTCAGGAATTGTGCCGTACAAATTCTTATGGCAATGAAACTAATTGATAACTTTTATGCTTGATATTATTTTGTCTTGACTGATGAAATTTTAAATAGATTATGAGGAGTGACAATGCAATTCAATTCATTTATTTTTATAATGCTCTTTTTGCCAATAACAATTTTAGCATATTTTTTGATAAATAAAGTAAATTTGTTAATGGGAAAAGTGGTAATTATTGTTGCAAGCGCAATATTTTATATATATTTTGACATAAAAGCAGCAGCAGTCATGGGGATAAGTCTTTTTATTAATTTCATGTTTGCACATTTGATCTATAGAACAAAACAGTGGAACAAGCTGTTTGCAATTGTGCCAATCGTCGTTAATATTGGATTGCTTTTTTACTTTAAGTATCTATCATTTTTTATTACAACGTTTGATCATATAATCGGAAATAATCATGATGTAAGGAACCTAATGCTTCCAGTAGGTATTAGCTTTTTTTCGTTTCAACAAATAGCTTATATTGTCGCAATATACAAAAAGGATATAACAAATATATCGGTTATTGATTATCTAGCATATATTTTATATTTTCCCAAAATACTAATGGGACCATTAATGGAACCATCAGATTTTATAATACAATTTAATGTGTATATTTCGACTGTGCAGAACCATCTGCACGGATGTTAAGAGCCAGTCTCGCGGAAGATGAGAGCCACCTTCACGGGAGACTGAGCCAAGTTAAATCTGATAACACCAGCGTATGCTGATGCTATACATAAAAATTAAATATTGACATAACGTTTTCTTCTACCAGCCCCAAAATGCGGGAAATGGGATAGCGTGTTCTTTGAGGATGGCTTCAAGCTTATCTGTGTGCTCGCGTAATGCATGGTAATCTTTGCGGAGCTGATCAAAAGCTTCTTCAGCTTCTCGAATGGTTTCCTGTGCGATAATCAGTTCCAGTTCTAATTCGTTCTGATTCATAAAGACGCACCTCCTCTCAGAGAAGCATTCAGTCCATGCCGTTCACGCATTGATACTTTTCCTTCGATAAGCACCTGATATGAATTATGAATGATTCGATCCATAATGGCATCTGAGATAGGCGTATCGATGTTAGGATCCGGACTAATCCGTGCATACCAGTCATCTGGTTCATACTGGGTACAGAAGATGACAGAGCCTTTTTCACATCTGGATTCAGCGATCTCCAGCAGATCGTATGATTCCTGAGGAGTCAGGCTTCGGATAAGCCATTCATCCAGGATTAAAAGATCTACTTTCTGGTAACTTTTAAGAGTTTTCTTAAATGTGCCACATCCTTTAGCAACATTTAATTCGTCCAGCAGATCGGGCATCCTGATATATTTTACGGATTTAAACTTACGGCAGGCAGCATTGCCAAGTGCACACGCCAGATATGTCTTGCCATTGCCGGAAGCTCCTTTCAGAATGATATGATGCCCTTCCAGGATATACTGGCATGTAGCAAAACGAAGGATCTGAGCTTTATCCAGTCGGCGGTCTTCATGATATTCAATGCCTTCTATAGTGGCATTTGATGCTGAAAAATGGGCATTTTTGATATATCTGGCAAGTTTGTTTGCCTGTCTCCGGTTCCATTCAGCATCAACCAGAAGTGCTACGCGCTCTTCAAAACCAAGGGTGCCATAGGTGGATGAATCTTCTAACTGATGTGATAATTCATTGGCCATTGCAGTAAGCTTCATAGCTTTTAAGGAGTCAATAGTACTCTGATTAATCATGACTGTCTGCCTCCTCTCCGGAAATAAGCCGCACCACGGGTAATGCCGTGACTTACTGGCGGTATTTCATTAGATGCTGCATTACCATTCGGTGGCAGCTTATCCTGCCCGTTTTTCAGTATGGTGCTGATATTTCGTATTGCAGGTTTTGATGTGTATTCCAGCACACGCTGGCATGCCTTTTCCAAACGTTTTAAGCCATACCGGTCGCCTAGTTTGGTAAGACTTGCACAGGATTTGTATCCCTGCTCAGGCTCGCTTCCAACGGTAAGAAAATGTTCAACCACATCAGTAGTGCTTTCGCCTGCAGTATGAGCCCAGCGGCGGAACTCGTCAGCATTATACGAAAGATATTTCCTGTGCTCCATAGGCATGTGTTCTGGCTGGATAATCGGATCACGTTGTTGTCTGGATGTTCTCTTATGAGAAGCAACTCTTGATCCATGGAAGAAAACTTCTACAAAGTTTCTGGTCAGCCGGAGATCTACTTCTTCGCCAATTAAATCAAATGGAACAGAATATTTGTTTTTCCCATCAGATATGAGATAATCAAGGGGAACCTTGGCAGTTGACCAGACTGCAGGCTCGTACGGGGTTACAGGGAGTGGCTTCATAAATGCTTTCTCTTCATCATAGTAAGCTGCGCAGCGATTTCCCTCCCGTTTTTTAAACGGGCGGTTATTTAAATCTTCAAGTTTTTCCGCTACAGCCTGTTTTACCTCTTCAAAAGAGAAGAATTTACGGTTGCGCAAAGCTGCAATAATCCATGTAGTCACAAACTTTACGGTTCCTTCTGCCAGGCTTTTGTCTTTCGGATGAAGCACTCTGGCTGGTACGACAGCAGTTCCATAGTGTTCTGCCATTTCCTGATAACTCTGATTAAGAACTGTATCATAACGGGTATTCTTTACTACACCAGTTTTCAGGTTGTCTGGAATCAACAGGCGTGTTACACCGCCAAAATACTTATAGGCATGCACATGGCAAAGAAGCCAGCTGGTAGATTTCATATCTTCACAGGCTTCAGCATAAGCATAACAGCTGCATGGAAGTACAGCTGCAAAAATATATGTATCGTACACATCACCGGTAACAGAATCCTGGTATGTAAGTGTGGATCCGGCCCAGTCAACCTGCATAGCTTCACCAGGCTTATGCTGGATGCGCATGGTTGCTTTTGTAAGACGTGCCCATTTACGATAGTTATCGCAGAACTGGGTATACATATATGGCTGCCGTCCAGAAGCATTGCATTCACTGCAGTACTCAGTCCAAAGAAGTGTAAGATTTACACCAGGCTTGGCTAGTTCTTTGTGGATATAGCTGTAATCTGGAGCTTTTCTTGGATTGACGGCATTTACCTTTTCTGGATACAATAAAGCCATGATATCCTGATTGGTGACAGAATCTTCAAGTGGCCAGCTCAAGCCGATAGATTCTGCAAGGCGAAGGACTTCGCTGATCGTATTTCTTGAGCTGTGTACACTGGAAGCGATTTGACGCTGAGTGTACGCAAGGCTGTGAAGCCTCAGTATTTCTCGATAATTTACCATGATTATCGACCTCCTATAGTATTAGTCACACAGATGTGTGCTAATTCCATTATAGGAGTTTAATATATGGGATGGCTCACCTTCCGTGAAGGTGGCTCTATCTCATCGTGATAGTGGTTCTAAGTGGCCGTGCAAACGGTTCTCTTGGATCGAAATATACATTAATGATAAAAATATAAAAAATATAAATTGCAATAATATGGCATATGGAATAAAAAACTTTAGCTTTGGATTATTCAAGAAAGTTATGATTGCGGATGTGTTTAGCCAAGGCGTGTCATGGGGATTTGAAAATATGGGAATAGCAACTGCAGCAGATTGGTTGCTCATAATGCTATTTTATACATTAGAAATATATTATGACTTTAGTGGCTACAGTGATATGGCAGGAGGGGTGTCCATGATGTTGAACATTACGTTACCAATAAATTTTGACTCTCCATATAAGGCTATATCGGTTCGAGATTTTTGGAAAAGATGGCATATTTCACTTACAAAATTTCTTACAAAATATGTATATATTCCGCTTGGGGGAAGTAGAAAAACAAAATTATTGACCTATGTAAACACGATGACAGTTTTTTTGATTAGTGGATTGTGGCATGGCGCAAATTGGACATTTATATTATGGGGAGCACTTTATGGATTGTTTATGATATATGATCGTATATTTGAGAAAAAAACGAAAATGTATTTTTGCCAGTCAGATGGGGTTTAACATTTGGAGTAATAAATGTATTATGGCTGTTGTTTAGGGCGGGCTCAATAGAAGAATGGAAAAATATTTTGTTTACTATTATATGTATGCAAAATACAATGATTAGTGATGGACTAATAAATTCGTTTATTTCATCAGAAACGGCTTTTCTTACTAAATTTTTGCAACTTGATAAATACATAGGATGTATAAGAGGGTATTGGTTATGGATATATATGATTTTAGCATTAGGAATATGTTTAATACCCGAAAATAATTATAAAAATACAAAAAAATTATCTTTAGTTACAGCAATTTTTTCTGCAGTATTATTTATTTGTGGAATCATATGTTTAAGTAGAGAATCAATTTTTATTTATTTTAATTTTTAGGAAGTAGAAAAATGAAATCTAAAAGATGGTTAACCATATGGACTGCACTTGTGCTGATAAGCTTACTTATCATAGGAATTCTGGTATATTGGGTGGATCCTTTTTTTCACTATCATAAACCTGATACAACTCGTTTCTTTTATGCTTTGGATAATGAGAGAAGTCAAAATGATGGAATAATGAAGCACTTTGATTATAATGCAATAATGACTGGAACATCTATGATACAAAATTGTAAGACATCTGAAATAGATGAAATTTTCAAGGTAAAATCAATTAAAGTGCCATATTCGGGTGCTACATACAAGGAAATAAATGATGGTTTAAGAACAGCACTACAGACTAACCCTGATTTAAAAATAATTATGAGATGTTTGGACTATGGGATGCTATTGAATGACGAAAATGGTATGCGCTTAGATATGGGACAATACCCTAATTATTTATATGACAAAAATCCATTTAATGACGTATATTATTTATTTAATAAGGATGTATTATTTGGAAGGGTTTGCCCTATGATGACAAGTGCAGATTCCGGAATAACCTCATTTGATAACTATTCAAGATGGCAAGAAGAGTATACTTTTGGAATAAATGCGGTTATACCAGAGGGAGTATTATCAGGAAGTCCGGCTTCCCCTGCTCATTTGACTGAACGGGAGAAATACACAGTATATGCTAATGTGACTAAAAATGTAATATCATTAGCAACAGAATATCCAGATGTACAGTTTTACTATTTTTTTTCACCATATAGTGCGGTATGGTGGAATAATATAGTAAAAGATGGAAGTGTTTTTTCTTATATAGAAGCTGAACAGTATGCAATAGAATTAATTTTGCAACAGGATAATATTCATTTATATTCATTTAATAATCGGACAGACATTACGACAGATTTAAATAATTATAAGGATTCTGTGCATTATGGAGAGTGGATAAATAGTTTGATGTTAAAATGGATATATAATGGGGAGTATATGATTACGGAGGATAATTATAAGGAATATATAAATAAAGAACTTTCATTTTATACATCTTTTGATTATGATAGCTTGAATCAACAAATAGATTATGAATGTGATTATTATGCGGCAGCACTATTAAACAAGGAGTTAAAGGAAACAGAACCAATATACGTATCAGATCTTGATGATGATTCTTGGGAGTTGTCCAATGCAGTGGTAATTGACAATGGGTATAATTCAAAAAAAGGAATTTTGTGTCGGGAAAATGAGACAAGGGAAGAGAATAACGATACGAATTTTCAGGAATATATTTCGAACACTGAATATATAGGAGCACAGGTTAAAGTCGACAATATAGGAGATCATAAATATTTAGTGTTTTATGGGAAAAAAATAGGTGAGTTTGGTCAACCAATAGTATACGTATATAATCAAAAAAATGAAATCTGTGGGTCTTATATTGGAAACAATCAGAATTTAGATAATGGGTGGCATCAATATCTTATCAGTATTACTGATATAGAAGGGACAATTACTATAGTTTTTAATGGTGAAGCAGCTGATTTGTCAATTGATGGCGACACGGGATTTGTTTATAGTGATATAACTATATACTAATGTTGTAAATATTTTATAGAGTCATAAGGCTACTAATGGACGTGCGGACGGCAGAATTTATACAAAAAATGTAGGTAAGGATTCGAAGAATAATATTTGTTTGAGGAAGTATTTTCTTCATGCTATAATACTCACGTTAGATGTACTGGTTTAAAAGTCATAAAAATATAAGTTAGAGAGGAAAAGGGAGAATGGAAGAACGAGAAATTGAATTATTGGATATGATTGCCGACATCCTGTCTCATTGGAAAGGCATATTGGTAGCGCTGTTTATCGGCGCGGCCCTGATGGGAGGATTCAGTTATGTAAAGTCTTATTGTAGTGTACAAAATGAGCAGGCAATAGTGCCAGTTGTGCTGGATAGGGCAGCGGTAGATGTGCGGCTGGAGCAGATAGAAGCAACTCTGAAGGATAGTGATAAAGCCGCAGTTTTAACCACGGTGGATGATGAGCACGAATATTTAGATAAAAATAAGTATGTGCACGAATCCGTTTACATGCAGCTGGACCCGTTGAATGTCGCACAAATAGAACTGGTATACGGAATTCAGGCGGAAAATGAGAGCCAGGCACAACGATTGGGTGCGATTTATGTAAAGTTGCTTGATAATGTAGGATTGTACGATTGGGTGGAGCAACAGACAGGAATTGCGGCAGCATCCGTTGGCGAGTTGATTTCTGTAGATACGAAATTAGAATTACCACTTGGAAAAGAAGATAAGAGCGTTGTTCTTGGAAGTGACACGATTAAGGTAACCCTGATTCAAGCAGATGAGGCTACCTGTGAACAGTTTGCAAATGCGGTAAAGGATTATATGGAACAGCAACAAAAAAAGCTGGTGGCAGAGGTTGGAGACCATGCGCTAATATTATTGTCTGAGACATCTGGAGCGGTTATGGACCCGGATGTGATGGATGACCAGATTGACTATGGAAATCAGATCAGCGATATCAGATCAAAAATCGTATCCGCAAAAGCTGAATTTACTACAGAACAACAGCAGTATTATGATTTGTTGACTTGGGAAGAAACCAAAGAAGTTGCAGAGGATCAGACGGATACTACAGAGGAACAGCCGATACCGGCACCCCCCTCGATAAGCAAGAAATATGTTTTGCTGGGGGCGGTACTATTTGTATTTGGTTATGTGGGAATCCTATTCCTGATGTATATTTTCAACACTAGGATTCGCATATCTGATGAGTTACAGAGCTTATATCACATTCCGCAGATTGGTGTGGTGGTAAAGGACTCTAAGAAAAAAAATATTTTGGATAAGTGGGTGGATGATCTTCGTCATTATGGTAAGCGGGAGTTTGATGCCGAACAGTCTATGGAATTGGCATTTGCGGCAGTGAAGATTGCAGCAGTAAAAAATAAATTGAGCAATGTGTGCCTGATGGGTTGCAACCTGAGTGCTGGAGCCGATAATGTCTGTGAGAACCTTAAGACAGCATTGGAGAAAGAAGGTATTCATGTTACTGTTTTGGATAACGTGCTGTACAATGCAGAGTCCATGGAGAAGATGGATGCTGTAACTGGTGTGGTATTGGTAGAAAAAGCAGGATCCACTCTATACAATGAGATTAGTGATGAATTGGCATTGCTACAGAGGCAAGATATCACAGTATTGGGTGGTATTGTTGTAGAATAAGCAATATAGGATCATCCCTAACTAACAAACCTTACTAAACGTTGATTACCTCTGATATTTACGAGAGATAGACATAGAAAATAAAGAATAATTTTTTGTTCAAAGGGAGCAAGAGAGTGAAACAGAAAATTCTTCAAGACAAATATAAATTATGGTATATGTTTTGTTTCATGATATTAGGCATGATAGATCAGAGACGAGGAAGTGCAGTAGGTGAGGTGCAGATGCTTTTTTCTAATCTTACAGGCATTGTAATTGCAATGCTGTTGATGCCGTCCTTGGATTACAATAGATTCAAACAGAAAGTATATTTTTTGTGGACGCCTATATGCTTGATTTTGACGATAGTTGCGATAGTGCTAGGACAAAGAATGTGGACATATAAAGGGCAGTGGATTACAGGGGTATTGAATTTGACGGTTTGGAGTTATCTGTTGATCTATATTTTCAGAGAGTGGAGATCGTTGGATATAGCAACCCGTTTAAAGCAGCCATTTTACTGGATTGTTTTTGCCTTTTTTATATTGATGGTTTTATCGCAGCATGAGAAGACTGAAACACTATGGTATTTACTAATTTATGGCGGTTTTTATATCATTGGTATTCCGGAAAACAAGAGAAAAGATTTCCTTACAGGAATGTTGAACGGTATGATTGCATGGTTTTTTATCCAACAGATTATTGCCTTTGGATTCAGACCGTATGATTATGTACGATATAGGGGATTATATTCCGGTGAAACACAAAATGGTCTGTTTTATATGTTGGTATACTGTGCTTTTTTTGTAAAATGGTTGTGGGGGAAGCAAGAAAGACAGAATAAGTGGTTGTGCTTCTTTTACTTTCTTATGGCTGCGGGAAATGTAGGGTTTATGATTCTTGCGGGTAGTCGTTCCGGACTTTTGGGAGCTGCTGTTATAACAATTGTAATATTAACCTGCTATGATATTGTAATACAGAAATCTTTCTACCGGTGGATGTTGCATGGAGCAGGGGCGTTATTGTGCATTATACTGGCAATGCCGGCCGTGTATGTTACGGTACGTTATCTTCCTACGATTTTACACCATCCAATATGGTTCGAAGGAGAATACATAGAAGGAGAAAGTGTGCGTTCCTTCGATCCTTGGGATAGTCCCAGATATATATCAGTGGAAGAGGTGATATATCACAATATTGGCAGAATACTACATGTTGTGGGAATAGATGTAGTATATGAAAAATATCAGAGTTCTTTAGGGTGCATGAAAGTATATGCGGAAGAGATAGAGGAACCGGGTAGTTCACCGGATAACCCATATATGCTGGATGATATCGATCAAACTAAGGCCATGTGGGATAGAATTGTGATTTACTCGTATTATTGGAAGCATTTGAACATAAAAGGACATGTTGGCGCTGGACAGGGATTTTATATGAATGAAGTGGACTATTGGGGTCATGCGCACAATATGTTTCTTCAAACAGCCTATCATTATGGTATTCCGGCAGGAATTTTATTTATCTTAATTTGGATATATGGAATTATACGTGCTATACGTATGCGAAAGCCGGAAAGCTGGGTATGCGTGGCATATTTATTGGCGATAGCATGTTTTGGAATGTTGGAAATGGTTGTGACGCCAGGGCAGATTACGGTACCTTTGATGTGGATAATGCTTTATTTTGCGGGATTGGAGAGCTACAGCAAATCCTGCAGAGGGGAAAATATAGAAAAAAGAGCAGAATAGAGAATTAGAACGGAACTCAAATTATTTGAGTTCCGTTTTAGATTATTATTTTTCTAAGTCGATTGTCTTGAGTAGTTCTTTGATCTGTTCTACACTCAGCCACTCGGTATTGTTACCTGAGCTATAGGAAAAGCCCTCGGGTACCCTCTTGCCGGTAGGAACAGCACGTCTGGATTCACTCCATACCATTTGAGGATATACGATGAAGTGCTTATCATACTCATAGGTATTCATAGAATCTTCCACGGTTACCATAATTTCATGAAGTTTTTCACCTTCACGGATGCCTACTTCCGGCATCTCACATCCAGGCAACATTGCCTGTGCCAGATCTGTGATCTTGAAAGAAGGAATCTTGGAGATAAAGGTCTCACCACCCTTGGATTCTTCCAAAGCCTTGATTACCAGCTCGACACCCTGCTGCAGGCTGATCCAGAAACGTGTCATGCGGTAGTCGGTAATAGGAAGTTCAGTGCCCCCATTCTTGATGATGTTGTGAAAGAACGGAATAACGGAACCACGGCTTCCGGCTACATTGCCATAACGAACGATGGAGAAGCAGATATCCTTGCTTCCGGCATAGGCGTTGGCTGCGATAAACAATTTATCGGACACCAGCTTGGTACCGCCATACAGATTCACGGGATTCACGGCTTTGTCGGTAGACAGAGCAACGACTTTTTTTACCCCGGTATCCAAAGCTGCATCAATAACATTCTGTGCACCATGGATATTGGTCTTGATTGCTTCTGCAGGATTATATTCGCAGGCAGGTACCTGCTTCAGAGCTGCAGCATGGATGACATAATCTACGCCTTCAAATGCTCTGGTCAGGCGCTCTTTGTCTCTGACATCACCGATGAAGAAACGAAGCTTTCCGGCATACTGCTTGAATTCATTCTGCATGATGAACTGCTTGAATTCATCACGGGAATAGATAATGATCTTCTTGGGATTGTAATTGTTCAGCACATATTTGGTAAAAGCCTTGCCAAAACTGCCGGTACCACCTGTAATCAAAATGGATTTATCATCTAATAACATAACGTCCTCACTTTCAAAACTAAAAATTCTTATACATCATAACAT
>Ga0129311_1000548_pt1 | contig 32315 bp, 23 predicted proteins | sample Go1ome_FD_94435 | JGI IMG/M metagenome (GOLD analysis project Ga0129311, IMG submission 94435) | Western lowland gorrila individual fecal microbial communities from Wisconsin, USA - Go1022B metagenome | ecosystem: Host-associated > Mammals > Digestive system > Large intestine > Fecal | place...
ATCCTCATGGATATCATGATGCCTGTGATGGACGGACTTACTGCCATGACAAAAATCAGAGAGAAGTCCAATGTGCCAGTGATCCTTCTTACCGCAAAGTCTGAGGATACCGATAAAATTCTGGGACTGAATGTGGGTGCAGATGACTATATCACAAAGCCATTTAATCCTATCGAAGTGCTGGCTCGCGTTAAGTCCCAGCTTCGCCGTTATATGACCCTGGGTGGAGGAGAGGTGAAGGCAGATACCATTTCCCTTCGAGGAATTGAACTGTCTGAAGCCAACCGAAAGGTTACAGTGGATGGCAATCCCATTTGCCTTACACCAAAGGAGTTTGAAATTCTTCGCTTTTTTATGAAACATCCCAATCATGTGTATTCACCTACTGACATTTATGAAAATATCTGGCATGAATCCAGTCTCTCCAAAGATGGAAATACGGTTGCTGTTCACATCCGTCACCTGAGAGAGAAGATTGAAATAGACCCTGCCAACCCTAGAATTCTCAAGGTTGTATTTGGGCAGGGCTATATATTAGAGAATTAATGGAGGATGATTATGATTAAGTTCTTTAAAAGCTTTCCTGGAAAAGTTTTGCTTTTTATAGTGACTTGGATACTGGGAATTACCATGGTTGCTTCCATCATTGCCACGGCCTTCCTGACACTTTCGGATGACTACAAAACCGAAAGAAAGAATCTCATTTACGCACGTGTAAATAACGAGACCCTAGCCTATGCAATTGGACTTGCCAAGGATACTTTTAATATTGACTATAGAGATGAATGTTATGACGGAAATACAGCCATACCTGATTCATTGAAATATCGTATTGTTTCTGTGGATGATAAGAAACAAGTATATGGTGAGAATACGAAAGTAGAGTTTGATCCTGAGTTCACATATACGATTATCAGAGATGTGAAAAATGGTTACTTGGTCGATGTGGTTATGTCCGATATTTCTGAGGAAGAGATTAGTAATGTGATTGCAAGTTACGTCTGGTCTAATGAGAATCAGGATGAGGAATATGATACAGTAAATGATACGGAAGCTACTACTGAAATAGCTGCGGAAGCTACTACTTTGGAAGCAACTGCGGAAGACCCTATTGAAAGTACAGCTAATGAGGAATATGAAGTAATTAAGGATTTTGGTGAGTACAGTGTTCGCTATGAAAAATCTGATTACGCATCCTACTACCTGTATTGCACTTATAATGGGGATTATTCTTCCTTTGCAAGCCTGCAGGCAGGTCTTTTGATTGGCGATTTTGTAAATGCGAATCGATACCTGATTTATACCTTGGCAATGATTTCAAGTCTTCTTTTCCTGGCAGCGTATATACTGCTTCTCTGTGTATCCGGAAGAAGAAAAGAAGAAGGGTTGTATCCAGGATTCTTCCATAAAGTACCTACGGATCTCTTGCTTGCCGCAACGGTAATACTTGTATACCTTTTGGCTTTATGGATGGATTCTTTATCATTCACACCAAGCAATCTTTATTTCTTCTTCATACTGTGCTGTGCTTTGGGCCTGATTTTCCTGGGTCTTTCCATGAGTCTTGCAACCCGTATTAAGGCAAAAACTCTTTTCAAGAGCACAGTAATTGTTTGGCTGATTTGCCACCTGATCAAATTATGCAAATGGGTTGCGGGTAAATTTCATGATTTATTTGAGAACATTCCATTTGGCTGGTTCTTTGCATACCTGGCCTTGTTTATTCTGCTGGTAATCTTTGAAGGAATCTTCCTGATAGGATTCCGAAGCCAGAGCTACTGGTTCCTTAAGAATGTCGCATTATTCGTAGTCCTGCTTGTACTAGCCTTAGATATTGCCAAATTACGTAAGGGAACATCCAATATTGCAAAGGGTAAGGTGGATTATAAGATTGAAGCAAAGAAATTACATGGTCCATTTATCCAGCAGGGAGAGGATTTAAATCATATTTCTGATGGAATCTCCGTTGCCGTAGAAGAGCAGCTGAAGAGTGAACGCATGAAGACAGAGCTCATCACCAACGTATCTCACGATATTAAGACACCTCTTACATCCATTATCAATTACACGGATTTACTGGATAAGGAACTGACAGAGGAAGAGAAGGCTGCAAATCCAAAACTGTCCGAATATACAGAGGTGCTCACACGACAGTCCAATAAGTTAAAGAGACTGATTGAGGATTTGGTGGAGGTGTCTAAAGCATCCACAGGAAATCTGGACGTGAAGTTATCTATTTGTAATGCAGCAGTCTTTCTGTCACAGGTTGCGGGAGAGTATAAAGAAAAACTGGATGCTTCCAATCTGGAGCTTGTAATCAAAGGAGAAGACCTCTTTGTTCCAATCAAGGCAGATGGCAGAAGAATGCTGAGAGTATTTGATAATCTGATGAATAACATCTGCAAGTATGCCCAGCCAGGAACTAGAGTCTATCTGAATCTGGCAGATGTGCATGACACAGCAGTCATTACATTTAAGAATACATCCCGAGAAGAGTTGGATGTGACACCTGATGAACTGATGGAGAGATTTGTCAGAGGAGATAAGTCCCGTACAACAGAGGGAAATGGACTTGGTCTAGCCATTGCCCGCTCTATGACAGAACTTCAGGGAGGACAGATGAACATTGAAATTGATGGTGATTTATTTAAAGTCATTCTTCGTTTCCCAGTAAATAGGGAAGCAAATCTGACAGAATAAATAAATTGCTCAAAAGGTAACGATTGACAACTGTAAAGTGCTGTATTATTTTATCTTCGGTTAATCTCTGGAGAGTTCCCATTAAGGGACGCCGAAGGTGTAAAGCAGTAGACAGGCTGCCAATCTCTCAGGCAAATGGACAGAGCATATACATTGCGTTTATATGCATTGGATTTATCAATCCCGTTCTAACACTCTTTAGAGAGCCAGTTCAACATGAGGTAAGGAGAACCTTATGTGAACCGGCTCTTTTCGTTTTGTCTATTCGACAATTCAAAAAGCCTCATTTTTATGAAAATATCCTGTCGCACATTTCATTTTGAGGAGGATTTCCAAACATGGAAACACTAAACAAGGTACTCGGTAACATTGACGATTTCGTCTGGGGCGTTCCACTGATCGTCGCAATCCTGGCTGTAGGTCTTTTACTTACAATCAGAACAAAGGGCTTACAGTTCAGCAAACTGGGCTTAGGCTTCAAGTATGCCTTTTCTAGAGATAAGGCTCATCAGAAGGAAGGCGATCTTTCACCTTTCCAGGCTCTTTGTACAGCACTTTCTGCAACAATTGGTACAGGTAACATTGTCGGCGTAGCAACAGCTATTGCAGCCGGTGGTCCTGGTGCGCTTTTCTGGATGTGGATGGCAGCACTGGTTGGTACAGCAACAAAGTTTTCTGAGTGTATGCTTGCTGTAAAGTATCGTACTAAGGCAGAAGATGGTCATATCGTTGGTGGACCTTTCTATTATATTGAAAAGGGTATGGGACCAAAGTGGAAATGGCTTGCAAAGCTTTTCGCTTTCTTCGGACTTCTTGTAGGTCTTTGGGGAATTGGTACATTCTCACAGATTAACGGTATCACTTCAGCCGTTAAGAACTTCTTTGATCCAAACACTGCTCATGTAGCATTCCACGCATTTGATATGGACTACTCATGGTCAACAGTTATTACAGGACTTCTCCTTACACTTGCAGTTGGTCTTGTAATCATCGGTGGTGTTAAGAGAATCTCAGCTGTTGCTGAAAAGATCGTTCCATTCATGGCCGTTCTTTACATCGTAATCAGCTTGATCGTTCTGTTTACACACATAACATCAATTCCTGCCGCTTTATCAGTAATCATCAGAGCAGCATTTAATCCTAAAGCTGTAACAGGTGGTGCTGTTGGTTCTATCGTCGTAGCAATGCAGAAGGGTATCGCACGTGGTATCTTCTCTAACGAAGCAGGTATCGGTTCAGCTCCTATCGCAGCAGCTGCAGCAAGAACAGAAGAACCAGTTCATCAGGGGCTTATCTCTATGCTGGGAACATTTATTGATACAATCATCATCTGTACGATGACAGGTGTTACAATCGTAATCATGCAGCTTAGTAATGCATCTGCATTTGATGGCCTGGAAGGCGTTCAGATTACAACAAAGGCATTCCAGTTAGGTCTTCCAATTCCTGAGCAGTGGTCAGCATTCATCCTGATGATCTGCCTTGTATTCTTCGCATTCACAACAATCCTTGGTTGGGATTACTACTCAGAGAGATGTCTGGATTACCTTTCACACAACAATGTTAAGGCAATCAAGATCTTCAGATCCCTTTACATCCTCTGCGTATTCATCGGACCTTACATGACAGTATCTGCTGTATGGACAATCGCTGATATCGTAAATGGTCTTATGGCTATTCCAAACCTCATCGCACTGGTTGCTCTGAATGGTGTAGTGGTAGCAGAAGTAAATGCTTACTTCAAAAAACTGAATACAACTCCTAGTATTGAGTCACCTAGCATCGTAGAGTCAATTGATGAATAATTCATTTGCTTAAAAATACACGACCTATGTAGCGGAAATGGAATATAGACTTCTATATTCCCATAGTAACTGTATTTTTATATAAGCCTGCAAGTTCAGGGTCTACCCCCCCCGATTGAACTTGCAGGCTCTTTTGTTTATTATAGGAATATGTGCAAATGCACTGCGCAGTTTATTTGCCAAAGGGAAAAGATTAACATAAGTATTTTTACTTGGTGGAGGACAGCCTACTGGAGATGGACTGCCTTCTGATTATTTTACTTATCGAGGAGAAAAATGGTAGATTTGCTGTCTGTGGCATGGTTGCAGAAATTGTTAGTTTGCTGCTGGCACTTTGTGGCGTCATGCTTGGTTTTCTTCCATGGGTATGTGCTCTGATTTTTATTGCTAAGGGATTTAAGAGTAATCGAAAAGGAGAAGCAATTGCAGCATTGATTTTCCTTCTGGCAAGTATTCCTGTATTTTTGTGGAGGCTTGCAATTAGTTAAAGCAAAAGGAGTTATGCATGTCAGCATATAGTGACAAAATTAGACATGATTTTGGTGAAAGTGATGCAAAGCGTGACGCAGGACTGAAGATTCCTGGGGACGTTTTTCGTTACACCAATTTTCATTATGGAGAAGAAGAACAGCAGGTTCTGGATGTGTATCGTCCTAGATCTGCCAAGGATATAACATCCATTCCGGTTATCGTGAGTGTGCATGGTGGGGGCTGGATGTATGGTGATAAAGATTTATATCAGTATTACTGTATGAGTCTATGCCGTTTTGGTTTTGCTGTGGTGAATTTTTCTTACCGACTTGTACCAGAACATAAGTTTCCTGCCATGCTTGAAGACACGAATCTTGTTTTCAGATGGTTAGAAGATCATGCTGGCCAGCTCGGTATTAATATGAGCCATGTATTTGCCCTGGGAGATTCTGCAGGTGCAAATATACTTGGTCTCTATGCAAATTTACTTACAAATCCGGAATATGCAGATCTGCTAATGGAAGCTTATCCAAATGCAGATCTAGAATACCCTGCAAATTTAAAACTTTCTGCCATCTGCCTTAATAACGGTTGTTACGAAATGAATGGCAGAAGTGATGAAGGACTACAACTCATTGCTCAGGATTTATTTGAGAATAAGGGAACTCCTGCAGAGTTGGAGCAGGTAAATGTACTGAAGTTCGCAAACTCCCATTTCCCAAAGAGCTTAATTATGACCTGTACAGGAGATTTCTTAAAGGCAGAAGCACCTAAAATGGATGCAAGGTTAAATGAACTGGATGTGCCACATGAGTCAGTCTTTTATGGAGACGAAGACCATATCTTAGGTCATGTATTCCATCTCAATATGAAGTCTGAGGATGCCTTTGAATGTAATCGAAGAGAGTGCGCTTTCTTCCAGCAGGAACTGGCAGAAGGTGGTGGCATTATTCACCGTACAGCCACTAGTCGCGAGATGGAAAAATGCATTAAGGCTGTGAAACGAATGACCGGTAAAATGGGATTCGACGAGAATATGAAGGAAATGGACTGGGAAAAGGTCAGAACTATTAATAAAATTGGTTCTGCATTCCAGGCAAAGGAAAGAGGTATCACAGTTCGACGTCGTAAGATTGGAAAACTGGATGCTCTCATTTGCGTTCCAGAAAAACCTGTTTCTCAGGATTTGATTATGTATATTCATGGTGGTGGTTTTGTGTCTGGTTCTGCTATGCAGTCCCGTCCATATTGCACCATGCTGGCGGTGGCCACAGGTCTTCGCGTGGTGAGTGTGGAGTATCGCCTGGCACCAGAACATCCATACCCTGCAGGACTGAAGGATTGTCAGCGCATGTACACCATGCTGAAAATGATTTGTAAGGGCAAGGTTGCTCTGGTGGGGGATTCTGCGGGTGCAAATCTATGCCTGGCCCTGACCCTGAAATTAAAGGAAGAGAAGGCAGAACTGCCACCGGCTGTGGTGCTTCACAGTCCTCTGGTGGATTTCTCCAACCGCCTGGACCGCACCAAGGTACAGGCAGATGATTTCACAGTGAAGTTAAAGGGCTTGCAACCAATGAAGGAGCTTTATGCCGGAAATGAGGATGCAAGAAATCCGGAGATTTCCCCAATCTATGGAAATTACAAGGGCTTCCCTCCAATGATGATTACCTGTGACGCCAAGGAGACTTTGACAGAAGACAGCTTTGCCCTTTACAGAAAAGCGGTTCGATACGACGTGCCAGTAAAGATGATTGTGATGGAGAACGCTTACCACACCTTTGCCACACTGGGAAATCGTACACCAGAAACAAGGCAGATTTTGGAAGAAACAGCCAGTATGATTATTGATGCCATGGCAAAATAAGAGATGAAAATATGTGCGCAGTCCATTTGCAAATGGGATGCGCGAGACGAGATAAAAAAGACAAGATACGCGAGACGAGATGAGAGAGGCAGATATGAAGATTGTAGTATTAGAAGCAGATTCCGTAGGAAGAGACGTAAGCTATGATGCCATGAAGCGGTTTGGAGAAGTGGTTTGTTATGATTCCACACCAAATGACAAGATTCTGGAAAGAATTCAGGATGCGGATATTGTGATTCCAAACAAATGTCTGATCACAGGCCAGATTCTTGGCCAGGCGCCTAAGGTAAAACTCATAGCGGAATCCGCCACAGGTTATAACAATATCGATGTGGACTATTGCCATGCAAATGGAATTGCCGTAACCAATGTCAGTGGATATTCCACGGATGCAGTGGCACAGCATACCTTTGCTCTGCTTTTGTCCTTGAACAATCATATGACTTACTACAGTGATTATGTAAACTCAGCTGCTTATTCTCAGCAGGCTTCCTTTACCAATGTTTCTAATATTTTTCTGGATTTAGCAGGGAAGACCATGGGAATTATTGGACTGGGTGCCATTGGAAAGAAGGTGGCTGAAATTGCCACAGCCTTTGGTATGAAAGTAATTTACCATTCTGTTTCTGGTCATGCCCAGGACGTTAGTTATGCGTGTGTTAGTTTTGAAGAAATCTTAAAGAAATCCGATGTACTTTCCATTCACACACCACTGACAGAGAAAACACGTGGCTTGATTAATAAGGCGGCACTTAAGCAAATGAAGAATACAGCTGTTCTAATCAATGTGGCCCGTGGTCCTATTGTAGTGGAAAAGGATTTGGTGGAAGCTTTGAATGAGGGACAAATTGCAGCAGCAGGTCTGGATGTATTTGAGACAGAACCGTTGCCAGAAACAAGCCCTCTTTTAGGCATTCAGGATAAGGATAAACTTTTACTGACACCACATATTGCCTGGGGTTCCTATGAAGCCCGCTCCAATCTGATTCAGGAGGGTGTTCTGAATATTCAGAGCTTTCTGGATGGTGGAGACAGAAACCGGGTATAGAAATAATCAGAGTCATGAATTCATAAAATACAAGAAATAAAGAAAAGTGGAGAAGCCCGTGGAGACACGGGCTTTTTTCTTACGCATTCATGTCAAAAAATCAACAATTATACAAAATTATCAATAGAAAAAAATAAGGCTAAGCGTATGATTAAGGGTGAAATCACAGGGAAATTGTGTATTAGGAGACGACCATGGTTAAGAGTATGACAGAGGGGAAACCCATAAAATTAATCCTGCAATTTGCTTTTCCGCTGTTGCTGGGAAATCTGGTACAGCAGACTTACAATATGGCGGATGCTGCAATTGTTGGTAAAAAGCTGGGGACAAATGCACTTGCTGCAGTTGGTGCTTCCACATCTGTACAGTTCCTGGTTCTTGGTTTTGTAATTGGAACTTGTGCAGGTTTTGGTATTCCCATTGCCCAGGCCTTTGGAGCAGGAGATCATAGTAGAATGCGAAAATATATATTCCATTCCGCTCTCTGGACCGGTATTATTGGCCTGCTCTTAACGAGTATAACTGCTTTACTTACAGGAAATATTCTGCATCTTATGCAGACACCAGAGGATATTTACAGGGACGCTTATCTATATCTTTTGGTAATCTTTCTGGGCATCCCATTTTCCCTGCTTTATAATTTAACCTCTAGTATGCTGAGAGCGGTGGGAGATAGTAAGACTCCTTTTGTAATTCTTGCCATATCCGCCTTTCTCAATATTTTCCTGGATCTTTTCTGTATCGTGGTTTTGAAATGGGGATGTTTAGGAGCAGCCATTGCAACTATTTCTTCCCAGGCAATTTCTGGAGTTCTATGCCTCATACTGATTTTGAAAAGGTATGAAATTTTAAGGCCGAAAAAAGAAGAGATGGTCTTTGTACCTTCTATTTTTGGATATGTAATAAAGATGGGAGCTCCAATGGGCTTCCAGTATTCAGTTACAGCAATTGGCTCGATGGTCATGCAGTCTGCAAACAATGCACTGGGGAGTGTTTATGTTTCTGCATTCACAGCGGCCACGAGAATTAAGCAGTTCACCATGTGCCCTTTTGATGCCCTGGCTACAGGAGTAGGTACTTTTGTGGGACAAAATTTCGGTGCAGGAAAAATGCAAAGAGTGAAAATGGGCATTATCCATGGAGCGATTGTTGGCGTAATTTATGGAGCCTTTATAGGACTTATAATGATTGTCTTTGGACGCATGGCCTCCTTACTCTTTCTTGATGGAAGTAAAGTTGCGGTACTGGATGCATCCGCTAAATATCTGCGGGCTATGGGATTTTTCTATTGGGTGCTGGGTGTGCTGAATGTTTGTAGATACAGCGTTCAGGGCTTGGGCTATTCCGGCAGAGCTATTTTCTCAGGTATTGTGGAAATGCTGGCAAGAACAATTGTGAGTTTGATCTTTGTACCAATGTTTGCCTTTTCCGCTATTTGTTTTGCGGACCAGACAGCCTGGGTTTCAGCAACCCTATATAATATTCCTGTTTGCATCTGGGCTTTCCATAAGTGCGTGAGCCTTGTGAATAGTAATAAGGAAAAGGGAATTAATAGGCTGAATTAAAGATTTAATAAATAGGTTGATAAGAAAGAAGGACTGATTACCACTCTATAGGTGGCAACCAGTCCTGCTTTTATTTTATATACTAAGGGAGAATACTTTCTGTAATGGTCGTGAGTATTAGTACCAAGAGAGCCAGAAGAGCGTCAATCATAAGGATACCAAGAATTCGAAGGATTAAATACCTGCTCTTACAAAGAGGATTCAGGTTCTGCACATTTAAGTAATTGAAAGTTCCAAAGACAAAGGATAATAAAAAGAGGCAGGCAAATACCTTATCCACATAATTGTAGACAGGACTCTTTTCTGGATATTTCACGGAAGATCCCAGCCAGATTAAAAAGGCGTAGATCAGAGTAGCAAATGCCATTTTCCATGGCGTTCTTGTTCGATATCCGGGAGGAATCAGAGGAGAATGTCTTTGAGGTTTCTTGCATTTTTTTTCAGTAGACAGTAAATCGGCTTTCAGTTCTTCCACATTCTGATAGCGGTCCTTGGGATTCATCTCATTACATTTAGTAATGATAGATTGCCATTTGGGAGAGAGTGTATCCTGGCCAAGTCCATTTGTCAGAAGTTCTCGCATTAATACTCCCAGGGCATAGATATCTGTTTGTGGGGTAGAGGCACCGAAACCGTATTGCTCAGGGGCTGCGTATCCTTCTGTACCAATTCGGATGGTGTCTCTTGTCTGGTTCTTCAAAGCATATTTTGCAGCATTGAAATCAATCAGGTAAATGGTGCCGGTATTTGTAATTCGTATGTTGGAAGGTTTAATATCTCTATGTACGATTGGAGGATTAATTTTGTGTAGTCTGTTCAGGATGTCGCACAGGGACAGAAGGATGTAGAGGATATATTCTTCGGATAAGTCGTGCTTTTCCAAAAGAGCAGACAGGTCTTCCCCCTTTAGGTATTCTTCAATGACAGTGAGGTGGTCATCCTTTTCCTCAATGGCATAAATACGAGGTATGCCGACCACAGGAAAATGGTATAGATGCTTATAAATATCAATGTTGTAAACATCGATTTCTTTTTTTACGAAAAGAAGTCCAGACTTCATATCCTTCACAAGATCAATTTTGTGGTCAGGATTCAGGCTGGAAACATATAGGTAATTTGAAATTGGAATTTGATTTAATTGTTCCATAATACATCCCAAAAAAATATACTTTATTATAACAGAAAGGAAATGGAATGAAGGAAAAAAGAACCACGGATTTGGAGAATGTGTTAGGTAAAACCCATCTCGATTCCTTTCAGGATTATTGTAAAAATAATCAGGACAGCATAGCATCGGAGGCAAATTCATTTTCTGTCTATGTAAAAGATATCTTGTATAAGAATCATATCACACAGCAAATGTGTTTTCTAAGGGCTGATATTCCGGAAAAGTATGGTTATAAACTGCTTTCTGGTGAGAAGAGAACAAAGCAAAGAGATATTATTCTTCGAATTTGTTATGCTGCCAATATGACCTTAGAAGAAACGCAAAGAGCTCTTCGCAAGTATGAACTGCCAGAGTTATATGCAAAGATTCCAAGGGACGCCCTTCTTATGATCGTATTTAATGACAGACCTGGTAGTGTTCTGGATGTGAACCAGGTTCTGCTGGCTCAGAATATGATGCCACTAAGAACCAGTGGTTTGCAAGATTAATCCTTTAATTACCCCTGCTATGGGGGGAACAAAGGAAACTTCCTTTTGCTAGTATAAATTTATAGCAAATGCGATGTGTTGCATTTGATAATAAATAATATTGGAGGAAGTTAAAATGAAGGTTTGGAAATTAGTTGCAGGTGTTTTTTCTATCGTATTATTTATGGTGGTTGTTTTTCAGTCATGTGCAGCGGGTATCGCAAATACCATGGCGGAAAATGGGGAAGTATCTGGTACAGCTGGCTTTATCCTTGCTTTATTTATGCTGACAGGTGGTATTGTTTCCATTGTCACTAGAAAGTCCCAGGGTAAGGGCGGAAATATTGCGCTGATTGTTTTATTCTTACTGGCTGCTTTAATTGGCTTCGCAAATTATGGTTCTTATTCTGATCTTGCAATCTGGTCTGTATGGTGCCTCATTAATGCAATTCTTGCAGTTATTTCATTGATTATAAAAAAATAAACTGTGAGTTGCTGGAGCTAACCCTTAACATCTAATACAATTCAGTTGTTCATAGTTTTCATAGTTTGTTTCTTTCGTTTCGGAACTGACTTACCACTCCTAATAGGGGGAGGGGGAGTCAGTTCCTTTTTATTTCCTTGCATTTGCCGGCCTTTTGGGTAAAATGAAAGAAGGTGTTTTGATAAAAATAAAGGGGGATAAAGCAATGCCACATTCATCAGGAGGAGGCAGTCATGGTGGAGGAAGTCACGGAGGAGGCGGAAGACATTCATCCGGTGGAGGTAGCAGAAGTGGTGTTACCTTACCAAGAGTTTCTTCCTCAAAATTTAAAGGCTCTAAACGATATGTGAAATATAGACATGGTCGTCCAAAATATTTTTATTCGGATATGGATCCAGCGAAAAGAGAGGTACGTCTGTGGATTCTTATTTTCTATCTACCTTTTCTGATTATGCTTTCTATTTCAATTAAGAATGCATTTGGATTCGCAAAACCACTTTCAACCAATTATGATCATAAGGTAATTGTAGAAGACAATTGTGGAGTCATCGATAATGAAAGAGCGTTAAGAGAAAGTTTTTCCAGGTTTTATCAAAGAACCGGTATTACTCCTTCCATAATTACTGTACATGATGAAGACTGGAAGGATCATTATTCTTCCCTGGAAAATTATGCATATGAAAAGTATGTAAAGACTTTCAACGATGAAAGCCATTGGTTATTTCTTTACTCTGAGCCAGAACATCCGGATAAGGAATTTAATGATTGGTCCTGGGAAGGTATGCAGGGAAATGATACAGATCCTGTTCTTACACAGAGGATAACATCTGCTTTTAATGAAGAGTTTCAGAAGAATCTTTTGAAGGATAATGAGTATTCAGTAGGTCAGGCCCTTAAGATTTCTTTTGACTATATTACGCCAAAAACGTTGAAGATGGATTTAAATACGCCGTACCTGGTTGTTTCCCTATTGGTTCTGGCTTTTGTGCTCTTTCATGGTATGGGTATGGCAGGACTTACTCCATCTTACTTTAGAACCAGAGGAGCAGTGCTGGCACCAGAAGAATATGCCACAGATTCTACTTCCAGTAATGGCGTATCTCCTGCAGCCTTAATTAATTTAAATAAACAAAAAGAAAAATGTGTATTCTGCGACAGCATATTCCCAGCTGGCACCTATACCACTTGTCCAAATTGTGGAGGTTCCCTTGTGCCCATAGAATCTTCCCCAAAGGGAAATGGGAATCCGGCAGCAAGTAGTAATCCATATACTGGTGCGAGTGTGGGCCCAGGACGGCAGCCAACCTTCTGGGAAAAATGATTAGTCGAAATAATTTGTAGGAAATAATAATAAGGAATAGCAGTAAGGAATAATAAGGAATTGTCCTATGTGGAAAGCAATTAAGAAATCCATTCCCTGGATTCTTTTTACAATTATATATTGGTATGAAGAACTGATCTTCAATCTCTTTACAGAGAAGAGTCTAGGCATATGGACTGTGGTTTTCTGCCTGCTGTCAGCCCTTACTATTGGAGGCGTGGCAGCGCTGCTTGTATCTCTCTTTCCAAGAAGGGGAGCTAAGATTGTTGCAGGAGTCATCCTTTTACTTTCCAGCATTCCATTTTTAGTGGAAATCTTTATCTATATGCAATTTAAGATTCTCTATGACCTGAATACGGTGGTATTTGGAGCAGGGGATGCTTTGGGGGGCTTCAGTAAGGATATCTGGAGACTGGTATCCAGTCCTATGGGAATCCTTGTCATTATTCTTTATCTGCTACCAGTCATATCATATGGACTTGCAGCCATCTTTCTGGATAAGGAGAAGATACTTTATGGTGAGAAAAGTTGGAAATTAAGAGGCGGCCTTTGTGGCCAGGCCCTGCTGGCTTACCTTATCTTTTTACTTATGGTAAATGTACTGCCCGCAGAAAAGGCCCTTTATACAAAGGACTATGTCTTTAGTGATGCTGTGGATGACTTTGGTCTTATGACCGCAATTCGAAAAGAAGTAGTGCTGAAGATTACTGGTCAGGACAAAAAAGTGGAGTTTGATTTTGCAAATCTTTCTACAGAAGATATGGATGCTTCCCAGGAGCATGAAGGAGTAGCAGTTGATGCTTTGGACTCTGGTGAAAGTGCCACTGCCAGTGATGCAGATGCTGAGACTTTGCAAAACTCATTTGCAGAGGCTGCTGGCACAGATCCTGAGCAATTGGAGAAGGATAAGGCGCCACTGGCGGAAATCACAGGGGATAATTCACTGGATATTGATTTTGCAAGTCTGGCAGAAAAGGACACAGGTACTTTTAAGGACCTGGATACCTATGTTTCCACACTTACTCCATCCAATAAAAATCCCTATACTGGAATTTTTAAAGGAAAGAATCTGATTTTCATTAGTGCAGAGGCTTTTTCTGGTGATGTGATTCGGCCGGATCTTACACCAACGCTTTACCGGCTGGCCACTAAGGGCATCAATGTGGAAAATTATTATCAGATATCGGGAGCGGGCACCACTGGTGGAGAGTTCCAGAATCTCTTTGGACTTCTGCCCATGGCAGGGGGCTCCTCCTTTAAGAAAACAAAGAATTACAACAATTATTTCACCATAGGCAGGCAGCTGAATCGTCTGGGTTATTGGGGAAAAGCTTATCATCCAAATGATTACAAATATTATTCCCGTAATCAGACTCATAATAATCTGGGATACTCCCAGGGCTTTATGGGATATGGAAATGGTATGGAAGAGTACGTAAATGGTGATTTGTGGCCAGAAAGTGACCTGGAAATGATGGAAGGCACGGTGGATGAATTTATCAACCATCAGCCCTTCGATATTTATTACATGACCGTTAGTGGTCATAGTAATTATGGTAAGAGTTTTAATGCTATGTCAGCTAAACATTGGGACCAGGTGGAAGACCTTCCCTATTCGGATACGGTGAAGGCCTATATCGCAGCCCAGCTGGAATTGGAGGATGCCTTAACGTATCTGGTGGGCCGACTGGAGGATGCGGGAATTGCAGATGATACGGTAATTGTTCTGTCCGCAGATCATTTTCCATATGGCCTGGACCGAGACCAGATGTCAGGACAGTTCGTTTATCTCAGCGAATTGTATGGACATGAGGTAGCGGGAAATTTTGATCGGGATCATAACCGCCTGATTATCTGGAGCGGCAGTCTGGAAAAGCAGAAAACCATTGTAGTAACGGACCCAGTGCAGTCCATCGATATCCTGCCAACCCTATCCAATCTCTTTGGCACAGAATACGATTCCCGTCTTATGGTGGGACGAGATATTTTCTCCAACACAGAGGCACTTGTCTTTAATGATGGGAAGGAATGGATAAGCAATAAGGGAACTTACCAGGGCGGAAAATTCACCCCTTTTGATGCAAATGAGATTGTCTCGGATGAGTACATTGCTAACATGAATACCATTGTCAGCAATAAACTGGCATTTACAAAGGGGCTGGTAAATAATGATTACTTTGGACATCTATATGAGGAAGGTTTGCTTCCTCAGGATGACTATAGGAAGACAGAGTAACTAAATAGGATTTGATAACTGTATTTGCTAACTGCAATTTACTTTCTGCAATTTGTAAGTTTAGAAATACCTAAACGAGTAGTATTTTCACAGCGCAATAAATAAGAAGGAAAGCCATGATGGTATTCACAATCCTGAAGTACTTATCATAGATTGGACGAAGAATACTACCCAGACTTGCCCAGATGATGTTGCCAATACCGCAGCAAATTGTCATGGTAAAGGCAAAGAGAAGAGTGAGTAGAATATTAGCGCCAAGACTTGCGCCAATATAGAAGTTGTTATTGTCAGCGCTGGCGCCATTCAAGAAATAGCCTGGGAAGGCAGCCAGTCCCAGCATAATTACTTTAACATTTAAAAATTGAAGCAGAAAGCCATTCCAAAAAGGGAGTGGCTTTTCTTTTGTTTGCTCATCTTCAGAAGATGCCCCTTTACGAGTAAAGGTACGCCAGGCCAGATAAAGGATGTATGCCGCTCCAATGTATTTGAAAACGGGAACAATTTTAGGAACCCAGATACTGAGGATCGTGCAGAAAGTTCCGGCCAGAATCATAAGGGTGATGAGTCCGGTCCAAATGCCCAGAAGAAGAGGCAGACATTTCTTGAAACCATATCTACTTGCTTCAGACAAAAGCAGTACATTATTGGGGCCTGGAAGTATGGTAGTGGTCAGGGCATATATTACAAATGCAAGGTATAAATCCAGAGTCATAATGAGGTCCTTTAATAGAGATTTTTTATATTTCCGAAATTATTGCATGAAAAATGCAGGATGCAATTAAATTTTAGGAGCTGGACAAAAACGAAAAAATTTTGGCTTCCTAAAGAAATTTAATACATAAAAAACAGAATATCAAGGAATTAGACAGAAAATTGTTATTCTATTTACGGGAAAAGACCAAAAAATATTGACTTGAAACTGTATGGTTCATATAATATCTCTTGCTGTTAGTGGAAAATTCATAGAATTTCCACAAATTATAGCAAAGAAAGGGAATAGATATGAAGGTATATCGAAAGATCATGCAAATCATTACCAAGATTGAAGATATCGTTCTCGCCATTTCCGTATTTGGCGTAATGGCACTCACTTTTGGTAACGTTATTGCACGAAAAGTTTTCCAGCATTCCTGGGGATTTACAGAAGAGATTGTAGTAGCAGTCTTTGTTCTGATTTCACTTCTGGGTGCCGGTGTGGCTGCAAAGCAGCCAGGTGGACTTGTTAATCTGGGTATTATTTCAGATAACGTTGGTCCTAAGGCTCGTAAGGTTCTCAATACAATCGCAAATATCATTTGCATTGCTTATTCAGGACTTCTTGCATATGAAGGATATGACCGTATGGTAACAGACCATACTGCCAGCCCAATTCTCCATATTTCAAAGTCAGTCTTCTGGGCATTCGTGCTGATTGGTGGTATTTCACTGATCCTTCATTTTATTGAAAATACAATTGATTTCTTACAGCGTGATTTAGTTGCGGAAGTTGAAGAACAGAAGAAGTTCGACGAAGAAGCAAAGAAAGAAGAAGCTGAAGAAGAAAAAGAAGAAGCTGAAAAAATTGCGGAAGCAAAGGCTGAAAGAGCTGAGGAAAAGGCTGAGAAGGCTGAGACAAAGGCAGTAAAGGCAGAAGAGAAGGCAGAGGAAGCAGAAGAAGCTGCAGCGGAGGCTGTAGTGGAAGCTAAGGAAAATGCTGGTAATAAGCCTTCAAATAATAAGAAAAAATCTGGCAAGAAGGGAGGACGTAAATAATGATTACATTAATTCTTTTTGCATCATTTTTCGTATTACTCCTGATTGGTGTACCTATCGCAGTCTGCCTTGGTGCATCTTCAGCACTTGCTGTTCTCTATGCATCAGCAACAGATCCACAGTTTGCAAATCTGTCGCTGAGTATTGTAGCTACAAATACATATACAGGTATTTCTAAGTTCCTGCTCCTGGCAATTCCTTTCTTCGTACTTTCCGGAGATATTATGGCCAAGGCGGGTATTTCTAAGAGGCTTGTAAAGTTCATTGATGATATGTGCGGTCACCGTCGTGGTGGTATGGCCATTACCTGTGTAATCGTATCCTGCTTCTTCGGTGCAATCTCAGGTTCTGGTCCTGCAACTGTAGCCGCTCTTGGTGCAGTTCTGATTCCAGCCATGATCGCATCAGGATTTTCACCTTCTTTCTCAGAAGGTCTGATGGCAACATCTTCATCAATTGCTATTGTTATTCCTCCATCCATCGCATTCGTTGTCTATGCGTCAATCACAGGACAGAACGTTGGGGAAATGTTCATTGCTGGTATTATTCCAGGTATCTTAATGGGCCTTGCACTGATTATCGTTGTTCTTATTGAAGCTCGCCGTAAGGGTATTAAGGCAGCCCATGCACGTAAGACATGGAAGGAAAGATGGCATTCATTCAAGGACGCATTCTGGGGACTTCTTATGCCAGTTATCATCCTTGGTGGTATCTATGGTGGTATCTTCACTCCAACAGAAGCAGCTGCTGTATCTGTAGTATACGGTCTCTTCGTTGGTATGTTTATCTATAAGGAGATTAAGGTAAAGGATCTTTTAGGTATTCTGGTTGGTTCTGCAAAGACTTCCGGCAGTATCATGATGATTGTTGCATCTGCATCCCTTTTCTCTTACTGCTGTACATTATTTGGTATTTCCCAGTCAGCACAGGCACTTCTTGCATTCCTTGGATCAAACAAGATTGTCTTCCTTCTGATTGTTAATATCATTTTCCTGATTGCAGGATGTTTCCTGGATGCAAACTCAGCTATGTATATCTTCATTCCAATCATGGCTCCGGTAGCTGAATCACTTGGTTACAGCTTAGTTGCATTCGGTATTGTTGCAACAGTTAACCTTGCTATCGGTCAGGTTACTCCTCCAGTAGGTGTAAACCTCTTCGTAGCACTTGGTCTTAAGGTTAAGGATGAAGCTGCATCTCTTAAGGCAAAAGCAGATAAGTTCTATCATGTAACATTGCCTATGATTTCAAAGGCAGTTCTTCCAATGATTCTGGCTTGTCTGATTGTACTTGCAACTCTTACTTATGTTCCAAAGATTTCAACAATCTTTGCCAAGGATAAGGGAGGAGAAGTTGCAAACAACTCTGGAAAAACTTCCAGTGCCAAGACAAATCTTGAATACAAAGACTATATGGGTTCTGACGAATATGTAGCGAAATACGATGCTGCTAAGTACACAGGTAGTGATGAGTGGCCAACAGCTACATGGAACTTCGACTGTTCAACAGGCGAGTCTTCAACATGGGCCCAGGCTGGTTACTACTTCAACGCTCTGATGCAGGAATCAACTGGCGGTAAGGTAAAGGTTGATGTTTACCCAGGTGAACAGCTTACAAATGGAGACCAGGTTGCTGGTATTCAGGCTCTGATGGATGGTGATCCTATTCAGGTATCCCTCCACTCAAATCTCATTTACGCAAACTTTGATCCTAGATTTAACGTAGTATCTCTGCCATATATCTACAATGATTATGATGATGTAGACGCTGTTATGAGTGGGGCAGGTGGAGATGAATTAAAGGAACTTCTTGATCAGTATGGTATTGTCTGTGGTGGTATCGCAGAGAACGGTTTCCGTCAGATTACCAACTCAAAACAGCCAATTAAGTCTGTAGATGACTTAAAGTCAATCAAGATGAGAATCTGTTCAAATGATCTTTGCTCAGAAGTTTATAAAGAATGGAATTGTGACGCATCAGCAATGAACTGGTCTGAAACTTACACAGCTCTTCAGCAGGGAACCGTTGATGGTCAGGAAAATCCGGAAACAGCCATTGCATCCGCATCTGTTCAGGATGTACAGAAGTACATTTCTCTTTGGAATGCATACTATGATTGCTTATTCTTCGGTATGAATAAGGAAGTATTTGAGCAGTACACACCAGAACAGCAGGCAGTTATTCTGGAAAACATGCAGAAGGCTACAAACTACGAAAAGGCTCAGAACCGTAAGCAGGTTGATGAACTGGTTGAAGAGTGGAAGACTTCTGGTGAGATGGAAGTTACAACAAATGATGAGATTGATTCTGAATCCTTCAAGGAAGCTTCTGCTGGAGCTGCTGATTGGTATAAGGAACAGCTCCTTTCAAACAAGGATCTGGGACTTACAGAGGAGCAGGTAGATACATTTGTAGATGCCTTTACAAATCCTAAGAAGAGAGAAAAACTGTCCTATGATGATTATCAGTATTCTGATAAGTTCAATGCGGTTTCTCAGGCAGCAGTTTATGACGGCGAGGATGAATGGCCAGCATCAACTTGGAACTTCGACTGTTCAACAGGTGAATCTTCATCCTGGGCACAGGCCGGTAAGTACTTTAATGCTCTGATGCAGGAGTCAACTGGCGGTAAGGTAAAGGTTGATGTATATCCGGGCGAACAGCTTACAAATGGAGACCAGGTTGCTGGTATCCAGGCTCTGATGGATGGCGATACAATGCAGGTATCCCTCCACTCAAATCTCATTTACGCAAACTTTGATCCTAGATTTAATGTAGTTTCGCTGCCATACATCTATGAGAATTATGATGATGTTGACGCAGTCATGTCTTCAAAAGGTGGTCAGGAACTGAAAGACCTGCTGAATGATTATGGACTTGTATGTGGTGGTATCGGTGAAAATGGATTCCGTCAGATTACAAACTCTAAGCAGCCAATTAAGTCTGTTACTGACCTCAAGTCAGTAAAGATGAGAATTTGTTCAAATGATCTTTGCTCTGAAGTTTATAAGGAGTGGGGATGTGATGCATCAGCAATGAACTGGGCAGAGACTTATACAGCTCTGCAGCAGGGCACAGTTGATGGTCAGGAAAATCCAGAAACAGCTATTGCATCTGCATCTGTTCAGGATGTTCAGGATTACATTTCTCTTTGGAATGCATACTATGACTGCTTATTCTTCTGTATCAACAAGGAAGTATATGATCAGTACACACCAGACCAGCAGGCAGTTATTCTGGAAAATATGCAGAAGGCTGCAGATTACCAGAAGAACATCAACCGTATTCAGGTTGATCAGACAGTTGCTGAATGGACAGAATCTGGTGCAATGGAAGTTACTCCATTTGATGAAATTGATTCAGATTCCTTCAAGAATTCATGCACAGGTGTAGTTGATTGGTATATCAATCAGCTTGAAAGCAACAAGGATCTTGGTCTTACAAAGGATCAGGTTGAAGAGTTTGTTGCAGCATTTACAGATACATCAAAGCGTGGTACAGAATCTTCTTCAAGCAGCGGTTCTGTTACAGGCGGAGATGGACCTTACTGGTCATCCGACGTATACGATGCAACTAAAGAAGCAGCCAGGTACGAAGGCACAGATGAGTGGCCAGAAATGACACTGAATTATGACTGCTCAACAGGTGAACAGTCAACATGGGCACAGGCAGGTTACTACTTCAATGCCCTTATGCAGGAAACAACTGGTGGTAAAGTTAAGATTGACGTTTACCCAGGTGAACAGCTTACAAATGGTGATCAGGTTGCAGGTATTCAGGCTCTGATGGATGGTGATCCAATTCAGGTATCCATGCATTCAAATCTCATTTACGCAAACTTTGATCCAAGATTCAACGTTGTGTCTCTGCCATATCAGTTTGCTGATTATGATGCAGTAGATAAGGCAATGAATGGAGCAGGTGGTCAGGAACTGAAGGATCTGCTTAAGGACTACGGTCTTGTATGTGGCGGTATCGGTGAAAATGGTTTCCGTCAGATTACAAACTCAAAGCAGCCAATTAAGTCGGTTGATGATTTGAAATCCGTAAAGATGAGAATTTCATCCAATGACCTTTCTGCAGAAATCTACAAGGAGTGGGGTTGTTCTGCATCAGCGATGAACTGGGCAGAAACATACACAGCTCTTCAGCAGGGAACAATTGACGGACAGGAAAATCCTGTAACAGCCATTGCTTCTGCATCTGTACAGGACGTACAGGATTACATCTCACTTTGGGATGCATATTATGACTGTCTATTCTTCTGTATGAATGAAGATGTTTATAATCAGTTCACACCAGAACAGCAGAAGGCAGTTTCTGAGAACATGCAGAAGGCTGCAGATTATGAAAAGGCAATCAACCGTGCACAGGTTGAAGAAGTAGTTGCTAACTGGCAGAAGACAGGAGATATGCAGGTAACAACCGTGGATGAAATTGATTCCGATTCCTTCAAGAAGGCATCTGAGGGCGCATATCCTTGGTTCGAATCCCAGATTGAGAAGTCAGCTGGTATGAGCGAAGATGATGCAAAGTCATTTGTAGAAGCTTTCCAGTAAGGCAAATGAACTTGCCATCGATTTGCATGAAAAAACAGAAGCAAGATGGTAATACAGAAAAGGTTCGACTAGTGTCTAGTCGGATCTTTTTTTTGTGTTATAATAAGGCAGTTTGTGGGGCTTTTAGGGTGGAATCCTTAAGAATATAGAAGGTGAAATGAAAGAGTGTTTATGGAAAAGAAAAAACTGGGTAAGACACTAATTGCTTTAGATATTTTAATAGCTCTCATATTCCTGGCTTTGGTGGGCTTTGTAATTTACAGTCTTCTTATTAAGAAGGATAAAAAAGAAAATGCCAGCAGTGAATCCATCAGTGAGTCACTTTCAAAGCTGACCAGCGAATCTGACACAGAAAGTGTAAATATTGCCAGTCCCAATGAGGCAAGCAATACGGATGCTGAGCCAGAGTTTTTCTCATTAGCTACACCTGCGGATGCCTACATGGAGTATAGTAAGAGAGAATTTAAGAAAACAGAGAACACGGTTGAACTGGAATCCTCATCGGTAAAACAGGCGGAACTGCAGGAGCAATTGAATGCGGAATGGCCAAGTGCTGTGACGGATGAAGAGAAACAGACAGTGCTGAACAAATATTCAGCCAGGATTCCTGTGGATGAATCGGGAAATCCAACCGGAGAAACGCCAATAGCTACTTACTACAATTTACTGAGACTGACACCGGCAGAAAATGCCGCATATCCAGCCACAAGTAATTTGGATAATAATCAGGCAATCGTTAGTCGTTATGCACTTCTGGTGGACCTGGATACTAATGAAATCGTGGCTCAGAGAGATTCTGAGGATCAGGTTATTGTGCCTGCTTCCATGACCAAGGTTCTGACAGCCCTTACCGCTGCGGACTACCTGACAGAAGATAATCTGGATGACGAATATATCATGCCCCAGGATATTATTGACTACTGTATTGATCAGGAAGCGTCCCGAGTGGGCTATCTGGATGGAGAGCCTACAACAGTTAGAGATATGTTCTATGGCATGCTGGTTACATCTGGCGCCGATGCCACACTTGGCCTGGTAAATTATGTTGCAGGCTCAGAAGAAGATTTCATGAAGCTTATGAATCAGAAAGCAAGAGAACTTGGTTTGTCAGAGGAAGCCAATTTTACAAATCCTATCGGACTTTATGATCCGGATCTGCACTGCACCATGTCAGACATGGCCAAAATCATGGCAGCAGCTACAGAGAATCCTCTCTGTGCCGATGCCATGCAGCAGAAAACCTATGTGACAATTCCTTGGGGAGAAGAGTTACCAGAGGGAATTACCATTTGTAACGAGTTCGTTGACAACATCCTCATACAACTTCCTGCAAATGGACTTGGCGCAAAGACAGGCTATGTGGATGAAGGAGGTTTTTGTGCAGCTTCCTTCCTGAAAACGGAGAGTGGAAAAACCTATGTGCTTGTAACGGCAGATTGTAATAGCAAGTGGCGGGTTATTCATGATCATGTTTCACTTTATCGTTCCTATACCTACTAAAATAAATATTATATCCGAAAAAATTACCTGAAAACCCTGTGGAATCGTCTATAAATACATATAGGCAAGTTTGCTGTTTTGCGTTAATATAGAAAAGTATTTTATCTTAAAATATTATTTATTAATCAAGAGGGAGAGAGTTATGAAAAACGTAGCTTTAAAAGTAGTGTTAGTCATTGTGGCTTGCTTACTTGTTTCCTTATGTGTGTATTCTTATTTCACACGTGGAACAATAGTAGGAGCAGAGAACTATGAAAGTGCATTCTATGCAAGTTGCATTTCTCTTTTGCCACCAGTTATAGCCATTGTTCTGGCTCTGATTACCAAGGAAGTATATTCATCACTTTTCATCGGTATCATTACTGGTGCACTTCTTTATTCAGATTTTAATCTGGAACTTGCAATCAATACCATGTTCTTCAATGAAGATGGCGGTATGATTACTAAGCTGGCAGATAGCTGGAATGCAGGTATCCTGGTATTCCTTGTTCTGCTGGGTATCCTGGTTGCGCTTATGAATCATGCAGGTGGTTCTGCAGCATTTGGTAACTGGGCATCTAAGAGAATTAAGACAAGAATTGGCGCCCAGATTGCAACCATTTTCCTGGGAGTTCTGATCTTTGTAGATGATTACTTCAACTGTCTTACAGTAGGTTCTGTTATGAGACCTGTAACAGATCGTCATAAGGTATCTCGTGCAAAGCTTGCATATCTGATTGATGCGACAGCAGCTCCAGTATGTATTATTGCACCAATCTCTTCCTGGGCAGCAGCAGTAACATCATCTGTTCCAGAAGATGCAGATATCAATGGTTTCCAGACATTCATCAAGACAATCCCATATAACTATTATGCGATTCTTACTCTTGTTATGCTGTTCGTTCTGGTTATTCGTCGTATCGACTACGGTCCAATGAGAAAGCATGAGCTCAATGCCTATAAGGGTGATCTCTTCACAACAGGCGATGAGAATATTAAAGATGAGAATGCAAGGAAAATCAGCACAAAGGGTAAGGTAATTGACCTGGTACTTCCTGTACTTGTTCTGATTACTGCTTGTATTATGGCTATGGTTTATACAGGTGGTATTTTAGATGGTGAAAGCTTTGTAAATGCCTTTTCTGGTGCTGATGCATCTACAGCACTGGTAATGGGTGGTATCATTGCAGTAATTTTCACTTTCTTCTTCTACTTACTTCGTGATGTTATTACATTTAATGACTTTATGGAATGTGTTCCTGCAGGTTTCAAGGCTATGATTTCACCAATCCTGATTCTGACAATGGCATGGACACTTTCTGGTATGACAAACCTTCTGGGGGCTAAGGTATTCGTTGCATCCCTTGTGGAAGGTTCTGCAGCCGGATTCCAGTCACTGCTTCCAGCAGTTATCTTCCTGGTTGCTCTTGGTCTTGCTTTTGCAACTGGTACATCATGGGGAACATTTGGTATCCTCATTCCTATCGTTATGGGTGTATTCCCAAGCGGAGAGATGATGCTGATTTCAATCGCTGCATGTCTCGCAGGTGCTGTTTGTGGTGACCACTGCTCACCAATTTCTGATACAACAATTATGTCATCTGCTGGTGCTCAGAGTAATCACATCAACCATGTATCAACACAACTTCCATATGCTCTTACATGTGCAGGTGTATCCTGTGTTACTTACATCATTGCAGGATTTGTAAAGAATCCATATATCTGCTTGGCAATTGGTGTTGTACTCATGGTTGTGACTCTTCTGGTAATCGAGAAGGCAACAGGTAGAGAGCCTATCGATGAAGGGACAGAAAAATAGTATAAAAGGCATTTATCCATAACTGCTAAAAATCTGCCAATATAATTGCATAAAATGCAATCATAAACAAGAATATTGACATAAAGAATGGAAAGTTCTTATATACCTTTCTACTCTTTTTTGTTACTATTCCATTGTAAGCAATTTTATTGAAATATGAGATTTTAAGGAGTAATTTATGGATAAGTATGATTGCCTGAAGCTTGAAAATCAGTTGTGTTTTCCACTGTATGCATGCTCAAAGGAAATTGTTAGAAAGTATAAGCCATTTCTTGATGAACTTGATTTAACTTACACGCAGTACATCACAATGATGGTTCTTTGGGACAAGAAGCAGACCAATGTTAAGGAACTTGGGAAATACTTATTCCTGGATTCGGGAACACTGACTCCTGTATTAAAGAAGTTAGAAGCTAAGGGTTATATTACAAGACATCGTAGTGCAGAAGATGAGAGAAACCTCATCGTAAAGATCACAGATCGTGGTGTTAAGCTTAGAGAAAAGGCTTACACAATCCCTGAGAAGATGGGCAAGTGTGTGAACCTTAACCTTGACGATTTCCAGACTTTATATACACTTCTTTATAAAATCTTAAACAACGTGAACAGCGAAGAAAACTAGGACACAAATGCATTTGGTGAAGGATTCTTCAAAAGTAAAGGAGGATTCATTATGGTAATTCAGATTAATGGTGATGATCAGAAGTTCGAAGAGGAAGTATTAAAGAGCGACAAGCCAGTTCTTGTTGATTTCTGGGCAACATGGTGTGGACCATGTAAGATGCTTTCTCCAATCGTTGATGAACTTTCTGAAGAAGTAGATACAGTTAAGTTTGTAGGTGTTGATGTAGATCAGTCTGAAAGACTGGCAATCAAGTATGGCATCAGCTCAATTCCTTGCCTTGTGCTTTTCAAGGACGGCGAAGAAGTAAAGCGTACAGTTGGCGTTCAGCCTAAGCCTGCACTTGCTGCATTCATTCAGTAATGAAAAAGAAATAGCGGAAGTAGAATATGCTTCCGCTTATTTTTTAAAGAAAAAAATTGCACACAATTAAAGTAGCGCGGGAGCAAAGTCCATTTGCAAATGGAATGTGCCCAGTATATATTTTTAAGAATAATCACCGGAGGGTTAACAAAATATGATTGACGTATTAATTATTGGTGCCGGCCCTGCAGGAATGTCTGCTGCGATTTACGTACAGAGAGCAGGTAAGCAGGCGGTTTTATTAGAGAAAATGACTTTTGGTGGAAAGATTGTAAACACACCGGAGGTTGCAAATTATCCAGGATTGGAAATGATTTCTGGTTTTGACTTTGCCATGAACCTTTATAATCAGGCAACGAAGCTTGGAGCAAAGGTGGAATATGAGCAGGCCGTGAAGATTGAGGATGTGGATGGCATCAAGAAGGTGCATACAGCATCTGGTAAGGTCTATGAAGCCAAGACCGTTATTATTGCCACTGGTGCAGCCAACCGTCATCTGGGACTTGCGAAGGAAGATAGCCTGGTGGGCAAGGGGGTATCCTATTGTGCAACATGTGATGGTGCTTTCTTCAAGGGACAGGATGTTGCTGTGAATGGTGGTGGAGCTACTGCCATTGAGGATGCCATGTTCCTGGCTAATTACTGTAAAAAAGTATATGTGATTCACAGACGTGGTGAGTTCCGTGCACCAGAAGTTGAAATTGCTGAGTTAAAAACAAAGGGAAATGTTGAGTTTGTCTTAAATTCCACTGTTACAAAACTTCTTGGCGATGGAAAACTGGAGGGTGTAGAAATATACGATTCCAAGTCGGAAGAAAGAAAGACTCTTGCCATTACAGGACTCTTTGTAGCCATTGGACAGGAACCTGCAAATTCAGACTTTGCCAATGTTGCAGATTTAGATGATAAGGGTTATGTGCTTGCAGCAGAGGATTGTAAAACAAAGACACCTGGTGTATTTACAGCAGGAGACTGCAGAACGAAGACGATTCGTCAGCTCACAACAGCTGCATCGGATGGAACCATTGCAGCACTGGCTGCAACTCTTTACATTAGTCAGCAGGGTAAGTAATAATTGATGAATCTGGAAGGGCTTGCTAATATGATAAGTGAGCCCTTCTTTTTATGGGTTCAATAATTAGAATATGAGAATAAGAATGACGAAAGTACAGAATAAAGAACAGAAAAAAGAACAAAATAAAGAACAAAATAAAGAACAAAATATAGAGCAGGATATTGAGCAGAAAACAGTGCAGAATAGAAAGGGAAATACCACTGCATATTTGGCAAAGCAAATTCTGGAATGGCATAAGGATCATAGAAGAGAACTGCCCTGGAGAAAGGATCAGAATCCTTATCATGTATGGGTATCTGAAATTATGCTTCAGCAGACTCGTATTGAAGCAGTGATTCCATATTATGAGCGCTTTCTGAAGGAACTGCCAGAAATCAGTGATCTGGCCCAGTGCCCGGATGAGAAACTCATGAAGCTTTGGGAAGGACTAGGCTATTACAGCCGTGTTCGTAACCTGAAAAAAGCTGCCAAGCAGATTATGGATGAGTATGGAGGTAAGTTCCCAGAGGAACCAAGAGACATCTTGGGACTGGCTGGTATTGGCGCCTATACCGCAGGTGCTGTAGGTTCCATTTGCTTTGGAAATCAGACTCCAGCAGTGGATGGAAATGTACTGCGCATATGGATGCGCTACTTTGCGGAGGATTCCTGTATTGATGATGCCAGGGTGAAGAAGGAGGTTACAGAAAAACTGACCCGGGTATATAAGAAGGACACAGCAAAGGCACTGACAGAAGGGCTGATGGAACTGGGACAAACTGTTTGTATACCTAATGGAAGGGCGAAGTGTGAAGATTGCCCTTTACGGAAAAAGTGTCGTGGCTGTATTGAAAAGAACTGGGATCTCTTTCCTGTGAGAGCGGCAAAGAAAGCCAGAAAAGTTGAAAAGAAAATTGTCTATGTTCTGATTACAGATGACCAAAGAATCATTGTGGAAAAGAGAGGGGACACAGGACTTCTGGCGGGAATGTGGCAATTCCCAAATGCAAAGCGGGAAAAACTGGATGCGGAAAAACAGGATCAGGTCTTCTTAAAGTGTGGCATTAACCTGCGGGAAATCTTTGCCAAGATTCCATATAAACATATCTTCAGTCATGTGGAGTGGGATATGGAAAGCCATTACTATAAAATAGATTTGGATGAAGAAAAACTTGCGAAGAATTCCAACTACCTGGCGGTTTCCATGGATAAACTGAAGGAGGAATATGCCATTCCATCAGCCTTCCAGCCATTCTTAAAAAATGCAGAAAAATTGTTGGGCGATGAATAAATATGTGATAAAATGGACCAATTAAAATTAGGGAATAAAGTTTTTTAATTATTAAAGTTAAGTGTTTATTGGGAATATCTGTACAAATAAAGGAGTATGTCATGGAAATCGGATTTAGTAATGAGAAATACATGGAGATGCAGTCAAAGCATATTCGTGAAAGAATTGATCAGTTTGGAGGAAAACTCTACCTGGAGTTTGGCGGAAAGTTATTTGACGACTTCCATGCCAGCCGTGTACTTCCAGGCTTCCATCCAGATTCAAAGATCCAGATGCTGAAGCAGCTTGCAGATCAGGCTGAAATTGTAATCGCTATTAAGTCTGGAGATATTGAAAAGAATAAGGTACGTGGCGATATCGGTATTACTTACGATCAGGATCTTCTTCGTCTCATCGACGCATTTACCAACAATGGACTTCTGGTAGGTTCCGTAGTACTGACTCAGTTCTCTGAGCAGCCATCTGTACTTGCTTATGAAAAGAAGCTGAAGGCGCTTGGCCTGAAGGTGTACCGTCATTACATCATTCCTGGTTATCCCTCCAATATTCCTATGATCGTATCCGATGAAGGTTTTGGAAAGAACGATTATATTGAAACAACAAGACCACTTGTTGTTGTAACTGCACCTGGCCCTGGTTCCGGTAAAATGGCCACTTGCCTTTCACAGCTTTACCATGAAGCAAAGCGTGGCGTTAAGGCAGGATATGCTAAGTTCGAGACATTCCCGATTTGGAACATTCCACTGAATCATCCTGTTAATCTTGCTTATGAAGCAGCTACAGCTGATTTAAATGACGTAAACATGATCGACCCATGGCATTTAGAAGCTTATGGTGAGACAGTAGTAAACTACAACCGTGACGTAGAAGTATTCCCAGTACTGAAGGCAATGTTCGAGAAAATTTCTGGAACATCTCCTTATCAGTCACCAACAGACATGGGCGTAAACATGGCTGGATATGGTATTGTAAATGACGAAGCTTGTAGAAAGGCTTCTAATCAGGAAATCATCCGTCGTTACTATGAAGCACTTGCCAACTTCAAGTCTGGTAACGCAACAGAACAGCCAGTTCATAAGATTGAACTTCTGATGGAAAAGTCAGGAATCTCCATTGCTGACCGTCCAGTTGTTGCAGCTGCCAATATTCGTTCAGAAGAAACAGGCGGACCAGCAGCAGCTATGGAAATGCCAGATGGCACAATCCTTACAGGTAAGACTTCGAATATGATGGGTGCATCAAGTGCACTTCTTCTCAATGCCCTTAAGTATTTCGCTGGCATTGATGACGCTGCAAAACTCATTTCCCCAGAGGTATTAGAACCAATCATGGAACTTAAGGTTAAGCATCTGGGAGACCATAACCCTCTGCTTCATCTGGATGAGCTTTTAATCACACTTTCAATTCAGGCTCTTACAAGCGAAGATGCAAAGCGCGCTTATGACGAACTGCCAAAGCTTGCAGGCCTTGAAGTTCATTCTTCTGTAATGCTTTCTCATGAAGACATCGCCGTATTCAAGAAGCTGGGTTGTCATTTAACATGTGAAGCCAAGTATGAGAGCAAGAAGCTTTACCACAGATAAGTGGAAGGCCTTTGGGATTTTCATTACTCTAGAAAGATGTATGCAAATGTACTTGTTAGAAATTTCTTCTGGCAGGTACATTTTTTATTTCCCAGAGGCGAAAATTCGCTTATACTTATTAGGTGTTTATAGAAGACAATTCATAGAAAGAGGATTTAATCATGGAAGAAGAGAGATTATCACCAGCAGAAAAGGTGGACCGTCAGATGATGCAGTTCTCCAATGAACTGAAGGAAAAGATGATGGAATTTGCTTTACCAGAAGAACAGCAGGCTGTAATTATGGATTATTTTAATAAGGCAGCAGGCGGAGCAGTTGTGAATTGCCTGACTCTGGAGGTGTTTGCAGACATGGTTTCAAGAAAAATAGGTCAGCAGAAGGCTTCTAAAATGCTCAGTGAGGCCATTACACAGACAATCGTAATGACAGGAAATCAGGAAAAGCAGCAGGCAAAGAAAGACAACTAGAAAACGAACTGAAATTTTAATTTTGGAAACAGTTTGAAACCTATTTGATTCGCATTTGAAAAAGCATTTGAAAAGCAGGAAGTGAGGGCGATATGTATTTATTAAAAAATGGTCACGTGGTTGATCCTGTAACAAATACAGATGAAATACTTGATGTATTAATTGATGGAAGAATCATTAAAAAAGTAGCGAAAGATATTGCTGGGGATACAGAGGCAGCGGGAGCTGAAGTCATTGAATGCACTGGGCTTACCATTGCGCCTGGCCTTATGGATGCTCATGTACATTTCCGTGATCCTGGTTTTACTTATAAAGAAGATATTGAATCCGGTGCCAAAGCTGCAGCCCGTGGTGGTGTGACAACGGTTGTCCTTATGGCCAATACCAAGCCTGCAGTAGATAATGTGGAGACTCTTCATTATATTCAGGAAAAGAGTGAGAAGACAGGAATTCATATTATTCAGACAGCTGACGTTACCAAGGAAATTGCTGGTAAGGAGCTGGTGGATATGGATGAACTGGCAGCAGAGGGAGCAGCAGGTTTCACGGATGATGGTCTTCCAATTATGGATGCCAAGCTCTTACGTGATGCCTGCATAAAAGCAAAGGAACTGGATCTGCCTCTTTCTTTACATGAAGAGGATCCTGCCTTTATTGAGAAACCTGGTGTAAATATGGGGAAGGTTTCTGAAGAACTGAATTATGGTGGCGCATCCCATTTGGCTGAGGATGTTATGGTTGCCAGGGATGCAGCTATTGCCTTAGAAACAGGTGCGCCTGTTGTTATCCAGCATATTTCTTCCGGGGTGTCCGTTGGCATTGTACGTGCTTTCAAGGCCATGGGTGCTGATCTTTACGCAGAAGCGACCCCTCACCATTTCACTCTGACTGAGGATGCAGTTCTGAAGTATGGTACCAATGCTCGTATGAATCCACCTCTTCGTACAGAAGAAGACAGACTTGCTATTATTGAGGGGATTAAAGATGGCACCATCGATATGATCGTGACAGACCATGCGCCTCATAGTAAGGAAGAGAAGCAGCGCCCAATGGACAAGGCGCCTTCTGGAATCACAGGTATTGAAACATCCCTAGCTCTGGGAATTAAATCTCTGGTGCAGACAAATGAGATAACTCTTATGAAGCTCATCGAACTCATGTCCACCAATCCGGCCAAGATCTATCGTATGGAGCCAGATACAGTAAGTGAGAATGCTGTGGCGGATTTAATTGTATTTGGTGAAAATGAAAATTGGGAAGTTAAGGAAGAAGAATTTGCTTCCAAGGCAAGTAACAGCCCATTTATTGGATGGGAATTGCCTGGTAAGATTCATTACACCTTCTGTGATGGAAAGATTGTTTATCAGGCCTAAGCTTCAGACAATCTATAATATAAAATGCCAGACTTAAGGTCATAAGTATAAGATGTTGTGCTTGTCTTTGACCACTGCCACTAGATATGCTAGAATGCCTCTGTATGCCTATAATAGGCGTGCAGAGGCATTTCTTATTTACGTAAAAGCGATTTTTAACTAAAGGTTTATAGAAAAAAATAGCACTCTGATGCAAAGTGATAATAGCTGGGTTTATGTGCAGTTCATTTGCAGGAAGAGCAATTAGAATTATTTTTTGGTGAGGATTCAAATGGAAAAGATCAAAGAAGTTGATTACGAAGAGGAGATGGGGCAGGACTACGTGGATTATGCCATGTCCGTTATTACAGAACGTGCGCTGCCTGATGTTAAGGATGGCCTCAAGCCGGTTCAGAGAAGAATTTTGTATTCTCTGTCAGAACTGACTCGTTCCGATGCGCCACACAGAAAGTGTGCTCGTATCGTGGGTGACTGCATGGGTAAATATCATCCACATGGTGATTCGTCTATCTATGAAGGTCTGGTTAATATGGCACAGAGCTGGAAGTTGCCAATTCCACTGGTAGACCCTCACGGTAACTTCGGTGATGTTTCTGGTTCTGGCGCTGCTGCCATGCGTTATACAGAGGCAAGAATTGCCAAGTATACAGAGGACGGAATGAAGGACTTAAAGTACTGCCAGTTCGTACCAAACTTTGATGGTACGGAAAAGGAGCCAGTTCATTTACCATTCCTGATTCCTAATATTTTAACTTCAGGTACAACGGGTATTGCCGTTGGCATGGCTACCAATATTCCAACTCATAATCTGAATGAAGTTG
>Ga0129311_1000550_pt1 | contig 32203 bp, 33 predicted proteins | sample Go1ome_FD_94435 | JGI IMG/M metagenome (GOLD analysis project Ga0129311, IMG submission 94435) | Western lowland gorrila individual fecal microbial communities from Wisconsin, USA - Go1022B metagenome | ecosystem: Host-associated > Mammals > Digestive system > Large intestine > Fecal | place...
ACACCCTTGACTTTTGGGACACTCTTAAAAATCAAGGTTTAATGAAATACCTTGATTTTTAAGAGTGTCCCAAAAGTCAAGGGCAAAAAAAATTCGCAATAAAGCGAATTTTTTAAAATTATTCTAACACAACCATTTATATTTTTTTCCAGAACCAATCTAGGCTGTTGCTTATACTTTTTCTGTTATTAGCTTTTGCTTCAACATCATCTGCCCATAAGTATGCAAAGAATGATACTAGTAAGAATGCGAAGTCAACTGCTATACATCTTGAAAGTGTTTCTGTTAGATATCTAAATTCCTCAGAAAGTGTTGTTAATTGTGCTACATGTACAATTAATATTCCTAAATATGCAAATAAAACAATTCCTGCTACTGCACTTCTTTTAATTTCTTGAGATAAGAATATTAATAAAACTGTTGCAGCTACCATTAATACCAATGTAATTGGATTTGTAATATCAAATACAAACATAATCAATTCCCCCACTTCTCTTTTGTTTTTATCTACAAATATATTATCACTATTTATTTTATTATTCAATAAAATATTGATTACATTTTTATTACATTTTTATTACTAGATCATTACATGAATTATCCTAAAATTTTTTCTATTAAATCTGCAATTTCTTGTGCTTTTTTCTTAATATATTCTTGGTCTTTTCCTTCAATCATTACTCTTACTAGTGGCTCTGTTCCTGATGGTCTTATTAAAACTCTTCCATTTCCTGCAAATTCAGCTTCTAGTTTTTCAATTGCTGTTTTTATTTCTTCATTTTCTTTGTAATCATATTTTTTATCATTACTTACTTTTGCGTTTACTAATACTTGAGGATATAGTGTAACAATTGAAGCCATTTCAGATGCTTTTTTGCCTTCTTCTAATATAGATTTCATTAACATTAATGATGTTAAAATTCCATCTCCTGTTGGATTGTAATCTAATAATATTACATGTCCAGATTGTTCTCCACCAAGGTTATATCCATTTTTAAGCATTTCTTCTAGAACGTATCTGTCTCCTACTTTTGTTTGAACAAGATTTAGGCTATTGGCTTCTGCAAATTTATTCATACCTAAGTTACTCATAACTGTTGCAACTATTGTATTTTTGCTTAGTTTACCATTTTTTATTAAAGATTTAGCTATAATTGCCATAATTTTATCGCCGTCAATTTCATTTCCATTTTCATCAACAGCTAAACATCTATCTCCGTCACCATCAAATGCAACACCCATGCTTAATTTGTTTTCTACTACAAATTTCTTTAAATTATCTAAATGTGTAGATCCACAATTTTCATTTATGTTAATTCCGTCAGGGTTATTGCTTATTATTCTGTATTTTATTCCTAATGTTGAAAATACTTTTTCTGCAACTTTATATGTAGCACCATTTGCAGTATCTAATCCTATTACAAAGTCATCTGTAACAAGTTTTTCCATATCATCATCAAAGTTTTTTCTAAAGAAATATACATATTCTTCAATTAAATCTTCTCTGTATTCTGATATACCAATATGTTCATTTACAGCAGTCAATTCATCTAGTTTTCCAGATTCCATTATTTCTTCTATTTCTTCTTCTAATTCATCAGGAATTTTCATACCTTTATTGCTAAAGTATTTTATTCCATTAAATTCAAATGTATTGTGAGATGCAGAAATTACAACACTTGCATCAGCATTTAACTTTCTTGTTAAATATGCTACACCTGGTGTTGGGATTACTCCTAATAATTTAACATTTGCACCATAACTTAAAAATCCTGCTACCATAGCACTTTCTATAAGCGTCCCAGAAAGTCTAGTGTCCATTCCTATTAAAATTGTTGGAGCTCCATCTTTTTTATGTTTTGATAATACATAAGCTCCTGCTTTTGCAACTTTGTACACTAATTCTGGTGTTAAATCAGTATTTGCAATTCTTCTTATTCCATCTGTCCCAAAATATTTGCGCATTGTTTAATCCTTCTTTCCTTCTAGTTAAAATAATTTTATTTATTTAAAAATTTCATATTCATCAACATTTTTTCTTTTAAAGATAATTCGAATTTTTTAGGTGTATCTACATCAATCCTTTTATTAGCTAATGCTAAGGTAGGATTTGTTGTAGTAATCTCATGTAACTTTTCTTCACCTATAATTTTTCTTATCTCCATTAAGCACTCAGGAATGTTTTTATAGATAGTATTTTGTCTATGAACATCTGTGCCTAAAAAATGAACATATTTATTTTCAAACATCTTTTTAACAAATATCTTTGCTGAATTTCCATATTGTCCAATTATACTTCCAAAATTACATTGCATTAAAACTCCTTTTTGTGCTAAATCGTATAGTAATTCTGGTTCCTTTCTTATAAAAGAATATCTTTCCGGATGTGCTAAAATTGGTACAATTTTATATTGTTGCATTTCATAAATGATGTCATATAAATTTAATGGCTCTGCATTTAAAGGTAATTCAAATAAAACATAACTTGTATTATTTATAGTAGATGCCTTTGCATTTTCTAATAGTTTTATTAAATTTTCAGACATATATATTTCGTTTCCTAAATATAAATTTCCATCATAATTTTTTATAAATAAATTTTTGGAAATTGCATCTAACCATACTTCTCTTTCTGCAACGTCAGTTTCATAATATCCTTCCATGTAATGCGGGGTAAGGACAATCTTGTCAAACCCCGCCCTTTTAGCTTCTTCTATAAGATTAAATGTTTCTTCTATGTCTCTTGCACCATCATCAATATTTGGTAAAATATGTGTATGAAAATCTATCATTTTTAGTATTTCTCCCCTTGTCTACGTTTTTCTGATTCTATATATTCATTTACTTGTCTAAGTATTTCCTTTGTTTTTTCATCCATGTTTTGGTCTATTTTTACTTCTGAAATTCTACCTTCTCCTTGAACATGAGCTTCTATTTCCTGATATTTTTTTTCATTTCTATTATAATTTTTATAAGTAGAATTTTCATTAAAGTTTTCATCTGAATAATTAGTTTTAAAACCTTGATTGTGGTTATTATGTTTTTTATTCTTGAATTTATTCTTATTTTTCTTTTTAAAACTACTATATGGTTCCTTATATTCTACTTTAGAATTATAATCTAATTCTGGTTCCTTATACTCTATTTTAGAGCTATTGTCAAATTGAGGTTCCTTATATTCTTCTTTAGAATTATAGTTGAATTGTGGTTCTTTATAATTATCTTCAGCAGTATAATTATAATCTTCACTTTTAAATGATTTAGGAACTTCATCTGTAACATCGTTTTCAAGAATTTGCTCAGATTCGAATTCCTTTTTATACTCTTTTTCTTCTTCGACTTTAGAATTTGGCTGTTCTTTTTTATTGTCAAATTCACTAGCCAAATTATCCTCATTTTCAATATACTCTGTATATTCTTCTTTAAAATCTATTTTTTTATTTTCAAATTTATTATCTACTACCTCATTTGAATTATTTATTTCATGTGTTTTAAGAGGTTCAAACGACATTGTTTTGTCATTTTCTTCATCCAAAAAATCAATATCATTGCTTACTTCAAAATTCTCTTTTTCACGATTATTAAAGAAGCTAGTAAAATATTCTTCAATCTTTTTTGATTCCTTTTTGCTCTTTTTCTTCATATTATTGCCTGAAATTGAGCCATAATAGTAAGATTGATTATATTTTTTTGAAGAAACATCCATCTTGTTTACTACAACGCCAGCTATTCTTCCCCCAACATTTTGAATATTTTTTACAATTCTAACAAGACTATCTTTTTTAGTTTCTTTTTGAGCAGTTATAATCATTGTTGAATCAACTATTCTAGATAGAATTATAGCATCTGTTACTAAATCGCATGGTGTACCATCTATAATTACTAAATCGCACATCGTTTTTAGCTCTTGTAGAAGATTTTTCATTCTACGAGATACTAGTAATTCAGATGGGTTTGGTGGAACATTACCAGCTGTTAGTATATGTAAATTTTCTATATCTGTCTCTTGTATGTACTTTGCAATATTTACATCTTCTGAATTCTCCATTTCATCTACACCTATGTTAGATAAATAGTTAGATAACCCTGGTTTTGGTAATACTCCAAATATACTATATTGTCTACCTTTTCTCATGTCAGCATCTATTAAAACTACTCTTTTCCCAGCTTGTGCAAATGTAACAGCTAAATTGGCTGTAATCCAGCTTTTTCCTTCCCCAGGAAAAGTTGATGTTAATAATAATGTTTTTAATTTTCTATCTGTATTCATAAATTGTATATTAGTTCTTAATGTTCTAAAAATTTCAGATACAGGAGATTTAGGATCTTCATATGTTAATAATTCTTTTTTCATTATTTTCTCTTACCTCCTTTATCTTCTGGATCATAAAATGGAATTGTTGCTAAAACTGGTACATCTAATAATTTTTCTACATCTTCTGCAGATTTTACAGTTGTATCTAGCATATTTAGTAATAAAACATAAATTACAGAAATAACAATTCCGCCAAAAGCAAAAATAATTATATCTCTAGTATGATGTATATTAGATGGTGCATCTGGGATTTCTGCTTCGTCCACTATATGAACATTGCTTAAACTATACATTTCTGTAACATTTTCTATAAAAACTTTCGCTGTTTCGTTTGCAATTCTTGTTGCTACCGCTGGGTCACTATTTGTTATTTTTATCTCTATCAACTCAGTATCTTTTACAGAACTTACTGTTACATTTTGTCTTAATTTATCTTCATCAATTTTAATTCCTAAATTAGAAATAACTTTTCTTAAAACCTTTTTACTTTTTACTAACTCACTATATGTAGATACCAATTTTGAGTTTAATGTTATGTCTGATGTTGTGATTGTGTCATCACCATTTTGATTTTTGGGATTTTCAATTTTTGCTAAAACTAACGTGGTTGATGAAGTGTAAACAGGTTTTACAAAACCTAGTGTATAAACAACTCCAACAATCATAAATATAGCTGTAATCATTATAATTTGGACTTTTTTGTTCCAAAACAAATTAAAAATTTCTTTTAAATCTAGTTCTTCCATTTTTCCTCCTAAATTTTTATTTTTTCTTTCGCACTTTTATAGTATATATATAATAAAGAAAATTTTCAAGATTTTTGTCGAATTTTTTTTACTTTTTTTCTGTGATTTTGTTATTATTTTTTTCTGCTAATAATTTTGGTTTTTTATCTTTTTTCTTTCTATTCTTTATTCTCTTCTTTTTACTCTTATACGCAGGCTTATCTGTTTTATCGTCATTTACACCTTGGTATTTAAAATAATTATGTACTAAATTTGAAACAAAGATTAAGACTAATCCTCCAAAGAACATTAGTAAGCCTTTGCCAACAATTTGCCCCAATATTGCACTAAGAATTTCTCTTATAACAAAAGAAAATGCTTCATTTAAGATTGTAATCGTTTGAATATTTATTTTTGTATTTACAAATATATTCATAATTATAAAGAATAATCCTGTTGTAAATAAAGAAAATCCAATAAATGAAATGAGTCTATAAAATCTTTTGCCACATGTAACCATTAGCCCAAATAGAGAAACTGCAGCAAATATTAGAACTAGTTTATTTGTTACATCTAATACAAAAGAAAATTTATGACATGCATTAAAAATTTCTTTTTCATAGTCAAAATGAGCAATTGCATTTAAGTATTCTTTTGCCACTTCATCTACAAATGCATTTAAAGAAGCTTTTTGTTCTTCTGTTACAAGCATTCCTTGAGTTGCAGTATCAATATTAGCATGTAGTTTTGTTTTTAAACTATCAGCATTTACTGTTTCTTCTATATTACTATAAATATTAGTTAATATTTTTTGAGTATCATTAACTATGTCTTCCCTTGTAATAATTCCCTCTAAAACACTTTTATCTAGCCCAGATTGAATTATATAATTTTCAAAATTGCTTGTTGCATAACCATATATTTTATCATAATATCCTGTTTCATCTATTACTTTCAACACATAATTTTTATCAAATAATGTTGAAGAAAAAGTGTTTATTACAAAATAAATGATTAAAGATATAGCTAAAACAGAAGCAAATACGTATCTAAAAACTGATTTAACTTTTTTCACCTTTTATTCTCCTTTTCATACAAAATTTATTCAGTTACTCTCTCTGCATATACTACATATCTTTGTGTTGCATAACCAATATTATTAAATGGATAACATGTATATACCATTAATATTTCTTTATCTCTTTGAACTGGAAGTTTATCCAATTCTTTTTCGTTTATTAACTGCATGTCATAAATTTTGTATTTAAACTCTCCATAAGTTGTTTTAACAATTATTTCATTTCCAACTTGTAGCTCTGAGAATTTTCTAAAAACATTTTCACTGTTATGTCCCATGTATATTATAGAGCCACCTTCTCCCGGAAAATAGCTTCCACTAGAATGTCCTACTCCATTTTTTAGAATTTCTAATGTATCTCCAAAATATACAGGCAAATCAACTCCTATTTGAGGAATTTCGATTGTTGCATATTTTGAACCATAATCTGGATAACTAGCTAGCTTTTGATTTTCGTTTATTGTTGTTTCTTTAAATTCAGTTTCAGTTTCTTGTTTAATATCAATAGCTACTCTATTAGCTAATGTTATTGTTTGCTCTATTTGTGCCCCAGCAAATATATTTACACAAACAATAATAGCTATTGTAACAAATAAAGCAACTATTATGCTTATAATAGTTGCTTTTATTGTTTTTCCTAAAAACTTAGGCATTAGCTAATTTCTTTCTAGCAATAAATCCTGCAGCTAGGGCTACTACTGCAACTGAAGAAACAACTAAAGCTATATTTGATTCATTCCCTGTATAACTTAATTTGTCGTTAAAGTCTAGCACGTCTTCAACTTTTCCATTATAATAAATTGTAACTTTAGCACCATCCCATGAAATTTTTACATTTAATATTGCTGCTGCTTCTGTTGCTAAATCTTGAACTTTCTTTAAATCAGCTGATGATAATTTCCCTATATTTGTAACTCCTGCTTTTTCTAATACAGATACTACTTCATCTACTTTTGCCATTACAGCATCAGCTTGTGCATCTGTTGCTGGATGTTTTGATAAATATCTTTCCATTTTTACTTTGTGACCTTCTGTAACTCCGTATTTTGAGCCTTTTTCATATATTAAGTTTGGTAATTCAGCTCCTGTTGCTGCATTAACCATTGTTGTAGCAAAAACAGCTACCATAACGAATAAAATTGTTGCTAATAAAATTTTTTTCATTATAAAATTCCTCCCTTGTTAAATCTTTTTTAATTATAACATTTAAAAAATTTGAATGCAATAGTTTTTGAAAAAACTTTTATTTTTTTAAAAAAGAAAACTTACTATGCTGATAAGTTTGCAGCTTCGTCCCTAATTGCTTTTTCTCTTAACTGCGCCAATCTTCTTTCTGCTGCATCTCCTGTTAAATATTCAAATTCGTCTTCAGCTTGTTGTATGTATTTATTATCTATCATACGTATTGCCTCCAAAAATTCTTTTTTATTAAACCTTATATATATTTGAATATTTTAAAAAAAATTGCATAAAATATCCTAAACATTGTTGACAAATGTTTGCAAAGGCTGTATAATTAAATTACAGATCACAAGACTGAACGGTGTAGCACCCCGTTGGTGCGTTGGATTGGTCATACCAATCCCATCGTTCCTTTTTTATTTATATAGTTTTATTCCTGCACCCTCTATTGAACCTTTGTGTTTTCTTATTGATTTTTGAAGAATATTAAAGAATGATTCATCATTACCTTCATACTTCCTAAAAATTGCACCAGCACAAAAATCAGCTAATTGTATACCTGCACTATAATCAGAATTAACAAAAATTAAACTATCACAAAAATTAGGAAATTTTACAAAATATGTTCCCATATTTTTAGCTCTTAAATATGAAACCTGTAATTCAGTATCTAGTTTATTATTCAAATTTGTTTTTCTACTATCTGCCATTAGCATTACTGGAATCCTATTTTTCTTTCCTTCTTTACTTGAAATTGACATACAAAATCTTTCCATTAATAAATGCAATGCTAAGGAATATAAATCATTATGATCATTCACAAATTTTTTATTTTTAAAACAATATTCCTTATCCATAATTATTCCAACTACGGAATTTTTATATTTATTTACAATATGAATAATATCTTTTTTTAAACACATTATTTGTTCATAATCTAAATTTATATTTTTATATTTTGTATTCCATTTAATTTCATGATATGGATTTAGTCCATATTTTTCTTTTATTTTTCTTAATTTCTTTTCTATATTTAGTATTTCATTTGCCTCTACCATAAATCCAGAGAGAATAAAATATTTACTGGTATTTTTATTCAATTCATTTTTCTCAGCATCAAAACCACCTGGTTGTCCGACTCTCATCTAAAAAGACTATATACATATATTATACCTCTTTCTTATTTTTATTATTTTTCATATTCTATCACAGAGAATAGTTGTTTGCAATAGTTTTCGTTAAAATTTACTAAAATTTCATCACTTTCTTTTGCAAAAGAATTGAAGTCGTTTACAACTTTACAACCATTAAATTCTTCAGCTTTAAGAGTTGGTTCATAAATTATAACATCCACTCCTTCAAGCTTAAGAAATTGATTTTGGGAATAGGTAAAAAAAGAAAACTTACTATGCTGATAAGTTTTCTTTAACTTTAGAAATTTGATTTTTATTTATCTATTGTAATTTTTCTATTTTAGTTTTTCAATTTCTTCTTTGGTTAATTCTGTAATTTTCATTATTAATTCTATATCGATTTTTTCGGCTAACATTTTCTTGGCAACCTCTTTTTTACCTTCTTCTATTCCTTTTCTTCTTGCACTTTTTAATCCAGCTGCTTCGTCTCTTATTGCCTTTTCTCTTAATTCAGCAAGTCTTCTTGTTTCAGCATCACCTGTTAAATATTCAAATTCGTCTTCTGCCTTTTGAACTAATTTATTATCTATCATGCGAATCTCCTCCACATTTTCATTTTTTATAAATGTTAGCCATTGTTCCAACTTATTAGAAATCCTCTTACACTTTTCTTTAAATTTAGTTAATTGTATATAGTGAATTTCTAACTTATCTGTTAATACTATATTTTCGTAATCTCTTTTTAATCTTGCTCTCTCATGAAAAGGTCCTTCTTCAAAAACATCATAATCTGTAATCCATATTGAAATTGATTTTGGCATTTCTAAATAATCTTGACCACTATTTAAGTTTTCATGATATATACCTGTTCCATAAAATACTGACCTATCTATTGTATTGTAATAATCCTTTACTTGCATTTCTATATTGACTCTTGTACTATCATTCAAAGTTGCCACAATATCTAATATACCAAGTTTTTCAGATATAAGCTTTCTTTCTAATGATACATCTTTATTGATTTGAACTTTCTTTATTTTGATATCAGTTAAAATTGCTTGAAGTAAATCTTTCAATAAATCAGCATTTTTACTTTCGCCAAAGAGCTTTTTAAATAAAAAGTCGTTAGTTGGCTTTAGCCTCTCCATCTACACCTCCATTCTAGCATATAATATTTAATTTTTCAATTGTTTTGGAATTTTTCTCGAATAATTTTCGAATTAAAACTTTGAATTAAAATTTAAAATCAAATTTCTGGTATTATTTAAACATATTTGAGTACACTTGTCAATATATAGATGGTAAAATATGGTAGTTATGTTATGATAATTTATAATTGCTAAATATTTTCATTTGAGCATGGCGATATGGGATATACTATTTTAAAAGAAAATGATTATATATCTAAATATATACAAGATGAAGAAAGCAAAACTATAATATTAAAAGTTGTTAAAAGCCATAATAAATTTGCTATTGAAGATGGATTAAATGATAGAGAATTATTTTTTGCAAAACTAATTCGTGATGCTGATAAATTAGATATTTTAGATAAACAAAGAAATGGTATAAATGATAATAGCACTACTATTGATGATGATGTGTTGCAAACTTTTAAAGAACACATATTATTTAAAAGAGATGGCACTAAAAGAAATGATGCTACTCAAATTGTTCAAAATTTATGTCTTGTTTTTGATTTGAATTTTGAGAGGAGTTTGGAGATAATTAAGGAAAAAGGGATTGTTTAGAGGAAGTTGGAAGTTTTGAAGGAACATTTAGATGAGGAAAGTTTTGAAAAAATAATTAATATATTAAACTCTAGTTCAGCTAGCTAGCATTACTAGCCAGCTGATTTTTAATTATCTGAATTATTTGTAACTTTTATTAATTATCTATATAATTTCAAGTAATCCTATATTAGTTTTTAATATATTCTTACACTCTTCTTTTGTTATATTTCCTAATTTATATTTTTCGTACATTTTTAAAAGTGAACTTGTTTCTATTATTAATGAACCATTTCTGGTAGCAAGTTTTATTTGATGTTCATGAACTTTTTGTCTTTCTTCTACTGGTTTATTTCTTTGATGATTAATAATCAATAATCCCTTTACATTTTCTTCAATTCCTTCTTTTTGATTTTCATCTAAATAACTTTGAACATGAACATCTAATTGTGAAATATATTTATTTTCAGCCGCAGAACTAACCCCTTTTATTTCTCCTATAAAAGTTACATCTTCTTTTTTTATTAAAAAATCTTCTTTTCCTTCATCCACAAATGTACTTGAATTATATTCTAATATTTCATCTAAAATATCTAGTACGACTCTTACTAGTTCATCACCATTTGTATATAATATGCTCTTTATTTCAGCATTTTTTTCAAGTTGTCTATCAATCTGTTCATTGTCATTTTCAATTATTTTTATTTTAGAAATATTCTCCTTCTTTTTTATATCCAATTCTTCATCATTAAAAAATTTTATATTATCCATCCATTTAGGAGCTTTTCCTTTTTTAGCTTTATCCTTTAAATAAATATCAATAAAATTTATAATATTTTTTTCTTCATTACTTAAATCCAATGTTGTCAAATACACTCTTTCTTTTTTTATGGTAGTAATTTTACCGCTGTTATTAGAATAAGTAATTGGTTCAAATCCTGTTGTATCAATATTCAAAAAATTAAAATCTGCATTAATGATACTATCATTAACTGTTGTATTTGTTTTTTCATATGAAATATTCAAATATTCTAATTCATATAGCCATTTACTTAATAAATTAATAGTATTATCTTTATTATCCTTAATCTGTTTTGATGACAAATATTTGGCTTGACCATCATAAAAATTATAATAAAGTTTTTCATTTTGTGGAAATATTATTAGTATTTTACTTTTTTTACTATTAATAATTGCCTCTTTTAATGTTAAAAAATCATTTACAGAATTTATATTGGTTGGATTGATTCCATTGTAATGCCATAAATCTTTTGACGCTAAATCAATTATACAAATTTCAAAATCATCTAATGCTTGTATTTCCCTAAAAGCTGAAATTTTATACTTATCTACAGAATAGCTTTCATATTTACTAATATCATAAGTTATTATTTGTATCATGTAATTTCTCCTTTTATTGTAAGTTTTAATTATTCAATATATAGTAGTATCTCTGTTGCAAATGTGTATATTTATGTTAAATATTATTTTAATAAAGCTGCGGCAGAAAACTTTAAAAGTTTTCCACCTGAACTATTTTTAAAGCAGTTTTTTCAATTCACTATCTGCAATAAAATTTTTTACTCTGTGATATTCTTTATCATGTCCTCTATTGATAGCTTCTGGCAATAATCCATGTCCTCTAGTTCCATCCTTAGCTATCACAGCAGCCACATCAAGATTATCAGGAATATTAGATTTAGAATTTAATTTTTGATATGCTTTTATGTAATCGCTTTCATTTTTTGGTGATGTTCTATTCTTAGCAATTCTATTTTCCATGCAATCTTCGCCTCCTTTCTTCCTATTTTTCTTTTCATCTTTTATGTTAATTTTGTCTTTATTATACAATCAAGAAAATTAGGAATCTGTTGCAGATGCAACATTTTTTATAATTAAAGTTGCAACTTCAACAGCCGCAATATGTTACAAGTTTATTACATTTTTGTTACAAAATTGTAATATAAAAAATCCCCATATGTATACTATAAAATTCAGTACACATATGGGGATTAAACTAATCCCTACTATACAAATCCCTTGTATAAACCTTATCTTTCACATCTTCAAGTATTGGTTCAAATCTATTTGCTAGAATTACATCACTTTTCTTTGCAAAAGAATTGAAGTCATTTACAACTTTACAACCATTAAATTCTTCTGCTTTTAGTGTTGGCTCATATATTATTACATCAACTCCTTCAAACTTTAGTCTTTCAATTATTTCTTGAATAGCACTTGATCTAAAGTTGTCTGAATCTGCTTTCATTGTTAATCTGTATACACCAACAACTTCAGGATTTCTTCTCATTATCATTTCTGTTATGTGTTTTTTTCTTGTTCTATTAGAACGTACTATTGCTCTTATTAAGTTTTGTGGTACATTATCAAAGTTTGCAAGCAATTGCTTTGTATCTTTTGGTAAGCAATATCCACCATATCCAAAAGATGGGTTATTGTAATGTGTTCCAATTCTTGGTTCTAAGCCTACACCTTCTATTATATCTTGTGTGTTTAAACCTTTAATTTCTGCATAAGTGTCTAATTCATTAAAATATGCAACACGAAGTGCTAAATATGTATTAGCAAAAAGCTTAACCGCTTCTGCCTCTGTGCTTTCCATAAATTTAACAACAATATCTTTTTTAATTGCACCTTCTTTTAAAAGGTCAGCAAACTTTTCAGCACGAGCACTCTTTTCACCTACTATAATTCTTGATGGATATAGATTGTCATATAAAGCTTTTCCCTCTCTTAAAAACTCTGGAGAAAACATTATATTATCTATTCCATACTTTTCTTTCATATTCTTAATAAATCCAACTGGAATTGTAGATTTTACAACCATTGTTGTATCAATTCCCATAGATTTAACTTTTTTAATTATATCTTCAACACTAGATGTATCAAAATGATTTTTTTCATCATCATAATTTGTAGGTGTACTAATTACTATAAATTCTGCACCTTGAAAAGCATCTTTATAATCTAATGTTGCTCTTAAATTTAAAGATTTATTTTGTAAGAAATCTTCAATTTCTTTATCTCTTATTGGAGATTTCTTGCTATTTATCATTTCTACTTTTTATTATTCTCCGTTTGTTTTATTTGAAATAATTTTATCATAAGAAATTTTTTTTGGAATATGTTAAATTGTTTTTTTACAATATAAAAAAAGGTAGAAAACTTTTAAAGTTTTCCACCATAAATATTGACTTTCAATCATATTTGTTTATAATTATAGAAATCATCTGCAATTTTAGAAATACACTGTTTACAGTCTTTATTTGTATTATAATTTCTAATCAAATCATATTTTCCTGTATTTGCATTATATGCATCAATCCCAAGATGATATAAATCTATCAAGTATAAATCTATATAACCATTTTCTCTTATATTTACAAATAATCTCAAGCTTTGATAGCGTTTTTCCTTCTTTTTTAAATACTTTACAGGAATCATTTCATTAATTTTTGGAAGTTCATTTATATTATTTACTTTCATAATTATTCTGTTTAATCTTTGTGTTTCAGCTGATACTTCACTATAATTATTTTCTTCCAATTGGAATTCTTTAAAAAAACTATAATTATCCGAATGCAATTTTTCAACTAAATCCTTTAAGATACAATAATATGTATTTTCTACGCTTCTAACGAAATTAGTAAATTTTTCTTCTTCAATATTATTTGAATGTAAATTACCATTAAATTCAAATTTTTCAAAATGAAATGGAGTTGTATTAATAACTCTACAACCCCTTCTTGTAATTTTTTCTATAGAATGCTTAAATTGGTTATTTTGATTTTGAAACTCTATTTGATTTAATCTATTTTGAATAGTATTCATCTATTATCTCCTCTTTCGGAATTTCTCTATTATGTTTTGCATCACTTTCTACATAATGTCTTTTCCAGCATTCATCCTCATGAGATAATCTTACTAATCCAAAATCATCTATATCAAATAATTGTATTAATAAATTATCTATAAATTCCTTTTTGATTCTATTTTCTTCTCCCTCTAAATAACCATCAATTTTATAAGCATCAAACCATTCATTTTTATCTGCAATAAAAACATCAGGAACTACTGGTCCATAAGTCCAAGCCTCTATTCTATTATCATATAAGAATTCAGAATAATTAGAATAATCCACTTCCACACTATCTTTATTCTCTTTATTATTTCTTATAAATTGTCCCCAATATGCAAATAAAAAATATAGCGATTTTTGCAATTTTATTGGTGATATTACCCTTTTATCTGTATTTCTCTTGTATTCTAAAAAACTTTTTCGTATGTATAAGGCTAATTGGACTGCTTCAGATGGTTCTGTATTAAAACCTTCTATAACCTCCATAACTATTCCCCCTATAACATAGATATTATAATAAAAAAAAATATTGTCAATATTTTTAACAAAACAATAATATAACTGTAAAGTTTTTGTAATATATTTGTAATATTATATTATAGTTATGTAAATTTGTCAATATTTTTTCATTCACTATATTAAATATTATTTAATATAGATGTTTTTTTATTCAGTATTTTACAATAATCTAGTATTTTATTACAACATTAATATGATTTGTTAATTTAACCATCTTTTTTCGTTTTATTACTTAATCATTCTTTTTATCTTTCCTAAAATTTTTCTAATCAAGCTTGGTCTTTTAATATATCTTTTAGCAACAACATCAAAATCTTCATTTTCCAAGTCATCGAAAAATTTCTCTCTATTAGGATTTTCAGGAACAGATTTTATCATTGCAGAATTATACTTTATAGCATCATCCAAATTCACATTCTTAACTTCTAAATTATTTGATACATTTTCAAATAATTCTTTTCCTTTCTCTGAATTAACTATAACTAATGATGTTCCTTTATCGTCATTTATTTCTGGCAAAATATTAGATACTCCCCAAAAATCAGCCAAAGTAATATCTGAAATTCTATTATATTTTTTAAAACTACATTTATAACATGATTCCCTTAAAGAAATATTTTGTAAAAAAACATTCATATATAAATCTTGAAATTGTGTTTTCTTATATATATCATCTTGGTATGCAAATACCATACTAAAATTAGCCCAACCATTATCTTTGTTTCTAAAGCTTATGTCGATAGGTTCTTTTTTATCCATTTCCTTTCGAAACTCCAAATACTTTCTCCACACTTTAGGAGATGGTACCCCATGACATATAATATCTTGAGTATACAAATTATCATAATCTCTTTGTAGAAAAGATCTTAATCCTTCAATTTGACAAGGAGTTCCAGTAAATAGGACTTTTGCTCCTTTATTTAATGCATCTTTAGCTTGTTTATATGTTTCTCCAATAGAACTTTGAACGTATTTAGAGCCTCTTAAACATTCTAAATCTTCCTTATTTTCAATTTTTATATGCTTAACATTAAATTTTTCATCAAAAGCAGCACCAAATACAACTCCACCTTGATTTATAATATATGTAGCTAATAATGTAAATACTCCGCCTGATGAGCTTTTTAATCTTATATTAGCATCTTTATTAAAACATGCATATGCTATTGGTTTATTATTTACTTTGGTATTATTTTTAATAGGACAAACTTTCTCGCACAAACCACAATTAATACATTTTGATTTATCAATTTTAGGATATTTAAACCCTTTTTCATCTTTCACCATTTTAATTGCACCTGTTGGACATGCATTAAAACATGCGTGACATCCACAACATTCTGTTTTATCTTTTATTCTTATCATCTCCATTTTCTCCTAACAGATTATATTTTTTAAAAATAATTTTGCAATTTTAAATAATAATAAATTTTGAGTACAAATATAAATAATTTTTTCTTTTATTGTTAACTTTCTATCTTTTTCTATTTTATTTTTTATTTTTCGTGCATATGCTTTATCACCATATTTGAAGGAAACAATTAGTTTTTTTCTTAAATAAACTAAATTAATTTGTTTTTTATATTCTGTATATATATTTAAATACTCAAGAATATTTTTTAATATATCCTCTAATGTATCTTCTCTATTAATTGCCTCTTGAATTGTTTTATACTTAGTACGGGAATGACTATTTTTCACTTCAACCTGATTAAAGACAATTTTACTTAAATAACCACATTTCCCGTAATATGCCATTGGCAATATTAATTGCCAATTTTGCCCCCCTCTAGAAATATAGATATTTCTTCCTTTTATGCACTTATCAAAAAAACTCATTCTAGCCATAAATATGCCACAAAAACTATAAACATCATTTATAAATAAATAGTTTTCAAATATATTTGTATTTTGAGGATTATTACTTTTTCCTATCCTAATAGGATTATCTAAATTATTCTCTTTATACCAAGCTACTTCTCCTCTAACAAAGTCCATTTCTTTATGTTCTTCCAAATATTTTTTTAAGTTTTGTAATCCGTCATTTCTATAAAAATCATCTATATCTTGCCAAACAAGATATTCTCCTGTTACTAGTTTTAATCCTTCATTGACGGCTTTAGCCTGTCCAGCATTTTTTTGGTTAATTACCTTTAAAAACATATTATTATTATTAAACTTTTCAATATATTCTTCCAATTTCTTCATAGTATTATCTGTTGAGCCGTCATTAATAATTATCACTTCTATTTTTTTATATGTTTGATTTAATAACGCATTTAAACATCTATCAATAAATCTTTCACCATTATAGCAAGGTATAACCACTGAAATTAATCCTTTATTATATTTATACATTTCTTAATCTTTTCCTTTTAAATATTTTTTTTATTATATTTTTCATAGTGTTCACAACATACTTATATTCATCTTTCTTACGGTATACTAATATACACACAATTATAAATAATACAGAAGATATAAATCCTTTTATTAGTATCTTAATTATTAGACTATTAATAATAATTAATGAATTTATTTTTAGAGTTACTAATGAACATACTAATAAAATAATTGTAAACTTTATTAATTCAGAAAAGTATCCTTTAGATGATTTCTTAATTATATATTTATAGACCAAATATGGCCTTTGCCAGTTAGGTATAACCAAACTGCTAACTGTTGTTCCTATAATAACACCTAAAACACCAATATATTTAACTAAAACAATAGATACCATTAAATTAATTGCAGATTGAATTAAAGGAGTATATTTATCTACATCATATAACCCAGCTGCTGATTTCATAGTTGCTGGAGAAACTCTTAATCCTGTCAAATAAAAATTTATAACTATAAAAACAACTACTATATAATCAAAACAATAATCAACACCAATCCATAATGCAATAAAATCATTAAAAATATTTAATAAAACTAAAGAACAGAATCCAAAAATAATAAAACTAATAAAATTCATTTTTCTAAATATTTCATCTTTTCTTTCATTTGTTTCAGTCACAACAAAATTGCCTAAACTAGCAACAAGGCTGTTGTACAACATATAAGTAAAACTGTTTAAAAGTGTTATTATTATTAAATAGTTTGAATAAACACCAACTGTATTTATACTTACAAAAGCTGATATAATTAAATTGTCTGTACCATTAATACAATAATCTCCTATTTTGTGAAAAAACATTGCTTTAACATTTTTAGTTATTGTTTTTTTGTCCTCTAATTGCAATTTTTCTTTATTATTAAAATTAACATTCTTATACTCTTTGCCAATATAAATGTTTGTTATTATTCTCTGTAAAAATTGAATAATAATTTGTGCTACAAGATACATAATGTAATTTTTAAAAAAGAACAATAAACATATCTGTGCGGTATTTAAAACTATTAAACTTATATTTTCTATTGCAAATAATTTATATTTTTTTTGATCTGCATCTATAAGAGTTTCTTTATATGAAATAAAATATGTACTTGCTGTACTTATTAAATAAAGTACATATATTATATAAATATCATTCAATTCATTAATATTATTTATAAATAATGGCAAAAATGGAATAAGAATAATTCCAACTATCATAATAATAATGCCAATTATTCTATATGCCTTTTTATAAAAACTCATTAAAATGCTTACCCTATTCATATCATTATGAGCAAGTGGTTTATATAAACTAAAGTTTATAGCAGTTCCTACTCCTAATTCTGCCAAAGATAACATTGATAAAATATTAGTAAAAAGTCCATTTAGTCCAAGTGCTTCTTTACCAAGTGTATATATGAAAACCGTTCTTGAAGCAAATGAAAAAATAGTCTTTAATAATAATTTCACAAAATTTGAACCTATATTCAAAAATGATTTTTTAGTTCTAGTTTCCATTTCTATCCTCAATTCCTAATGCATTTTTAAAAAATTTTTCGCTTTTTTCTCTTTCTTTTTCTAAAATTGTATACGCTTCACTATAATCATGTTGTAAATTTTCTTTAGTAATTTCCTTTCCATTATATCTTCTATCTTTCAAATTAAATTTTTTTAATAACGTATCTAATCTTGAATTCATTTTCTTATTATTATCTTCTCTATCAAATATTATAAATGGTCTATTATATAATATAGCAAAAACACTTGAATGAAAAGAATCTGTACATATCAAAAAAGCATTCTTTTCAAAATATAAAAATTCACTTGGTCCAGATTGATAAAACGGATCTGATGGATCCATTATATTTATTATTTCACAATCATTTTCCTTAGCTATTTTTTCAATTTCTTTTTTTCTATCTTCTGACATATTTCCTAAAAAATAATTTAAAATATATTTTTTATTAATCATGTTTTTAGGTTTTTTCGAAACTTTGTCCCATTCTTTAGATGTTAATAACATTGTTGGATCAATCACAACCGAAACATCTTTTCTTCCTGTTAATTCTTCAACAATTTCTTTTCCTTTATCTTCGCGAACAGAAATATTTTTAAAATCTAATAAACTCTTTTTATATATTTCCCTATATTTATTCTCTAATTCTTCAACCCCAAAACTGGCAGCATAAGAAATTTTTACAGCATCACTTTTAAAATTTCCACAAAATAAATTTGTTTTTCCCTCAAAATTAGGATTCCACACTTGATCACTACCAAATACAAGATAATCACATTTTTCTTTAAATCGTGGTTTATTTATATTAATTTCATTAGATAAATAATTTATGTGTTTATTAAATTCCAAAAATTTTACTTCTCTAGGATTAGTTTTTTTATTTCTATAAATTAAACATTTTTTAATTGTATTTACAATACCAGTATTTGTTGGTATTATCGTTTTAACACAACCATCTTTACCTAAAATTTTTTCCAACTCAATTTGTAAAGCATAATTTTGTAATTTATTTCCAAAATTTCTATTTCCATATAAAGTAACTATATTTATCATTTTCTTCCCTTTCTTTTTATAATACATTTGTAAACAAATGTGAAATATAAAAACATAAAAATTTGAACTTTCCTTGCAATTGGAAAATTTTTATTTTTAATTACTGATTTCTTATTTTTTCTAACAGATTTTTTTAATTCTTTTATTATTTCTTTAGGACAATAATTTTGAGCACATATATACTTATTATATTGAATTGTGTTTGCATATGCATCATAACACTCAGCAATATATAATAAGTGAGGACAGTTCTTTTTAAAAAATTCTACTTGTGCTTTGCTTGCTTCAATATAAGAATTATTAATACAATAATTACTATGGCTATTTTCTCTTCGGCAATAATGATATAGCGGATTTGAAAAATAAAAAATCTTTTTACAATTAAACAAAGCTTCATACATAAAATAAAAGTCTTCACTATTTTTACCTTCTGGAAACTTAACTTCATTTAAAATAGCTCTTTTGTACAATTTATCACATGGAGACATATCAAATGATTTTAAAGAATTAATTTCGCTTAAAGCTTCGTCTCTTGTCATTGAAAAGCTATTTTCTTTGGAAGTATAAGCAATATTACCATTTTTATCCTCTATATATCTCCCACAAATCGCAATATCAGCATTATTTTCTTTTAGAGAACGAATTAATTCTTCATACATTTTTTCTTCAATATAATCATCACTGTCTACAAACCCTATGTACTCTCCATTTGCTTTGGTAATGCCATAATTTCTCGCTGCTGCTGCCCCTTTATTAGCTTGACTATAAACTTTGATTCGCTTATCTTGATTCTCTAATTCCTGACAAATTGCCTTTGAATTATCTTTTGATCCATCATCAACTATTATTATTTCTAAATTCGTATATGTTTGCCTGGTTATACTTTCTATACATCTCTCTATATATTTTTCAACATTATATACAGGTATAATTACTGATATTAAATCTTCTTCCATTATTTCGCCTTTCTTTTATGATATGAATACATTATTCTATATGGCATGATACCTGCCAATAATGTTTTAATCTTCATTTTTAATATTGCATTTTTTTTAGGATTAAGCTTTTTATATTGAGTATTTAATAATCTAAAAAAATCTTTTCTTGTTTTTAATGTTCTCTTTTTATAATCATCTATTGATAAATGATATCTTAGTAAAATATCTGGAATTTTATACATTTTATATTTATTAACATATAATTCTATCCACATAGCATAATCTTCACACCTTTTATAATTAGGATATCCACCCACATTGTTCATAACTTCTCTTTTTGCCATTATGGTAGGATGAGTAATGGGTGAACCATTTAATAATTTTTCTCGAGTTATTTCACCTTGTCCCTTTGTTTTACCCCACACTTCATTTCCATCATAATACTCTACATTAGCCGAAATTAAATCTATATCAGGATGTTCTTCCATATAATCGACTTGTGTCTTAATTCTATTTTCTAATGCAAAATCATCCGTATCCATTCTTGCTATGTATTTACCTTTAGAATATTTTAAAGCCCTATTTAAAGAATACACTAATCCCATGTTTTTTTCATTTTTTATAACAGAAATTCTTGAATCATTAAATTCACTAAGAATTTGTTCTAAATTATTTTTGCCACAATCATCAATTATAATTACTTCTAAATGATTGTATGATTGATTTATAATACTCTTTATGCTATTTTTTAATAGATTTTCATCTGTATTGTATTCTGACATAATCACAGAAACTAAGGGTCTTTGATTCATTTTAACCTCCTATCATATTATATGGGATAACATTAGCTTGCTTTAAAATGTATGTACCAATAATAAATATACCAATTGCATAAAAAATGATTATCGAATAATTAATTATTTTATTATTTTGTTTTGAACATACAAGTGGTATTTCAGATAACAAAATGATTTTAGATATTCCAAAATAAATTCCCATTCTCTTAACAAATGGATTAAAAAAACCAGTTAATGATATTATAACACTTATTATGTATAACCATATATATATATCATTCCTATTATCATTTTTTAACAATTTTTTCCTAAATAAGAGAATATATGACAATACCATTAAGTCCACAAAAAACATTTTATTATTAATTGAATTTTCATATTCATTAGCATATCCTTCATAATGTTCAAACATCGAAATACTTGATAAATGTTTCAATATTGTATTATAATTTAATGCAATAATAATAGTTATAATTAATGTTAATACTTTAATCCTTTTATTTTTACTATTTAATACAATATAAAATGGAGCACATAATATTGCTGTATTATGGCAACAAAAAGCTATCAAAGTAAACAATATCCATTTTATCGGTTCTTTTTTTATTATATATTTATATGCATAAAAAACAATACTTAAGGCCAAATATTGCCTTACAATATTAAAACTTGTAGTATAATTTAAAAATAAAAAGCAAAAATATGCAAACGGTCTAACTTTTCTATCTAAATTTTTTAACCCCATAAATATAAAATACAATGTTAAAAAATTATATAAAAAAAACATAGTTTGAAAACCATTAAACTTTGAAGCTATACTCGTTATAATACTAAACCCTATATCAACATTACTTTTACTATTGTATAAATCAATATATGTAGGATAATCCGTTCCTACATAATATCGTAAACTTCCTATCAACAATGGAATAATAAATGAGAGAAATAGAAAGATTTTATAATTCTTTTTATTATAAATATAATAAAAAATAAAAGATAACAAAAAGAATATAATATAAAACACCAAACTTGCAAAATCGCTCATATATTCTCCTTTCATTAGTATAAATATATTTTTTTCATCTCTTGTATTACATTTTTAATAAGAAACATTTTTATTTCTTCGTGATTTTTCTTTATGAAGCCATCTCTTAATTTTCTATCACATATAATTTTATTTATATAATCAATCATTTCTTTTGCATTTTTTACAAGAAATCCATTTTCATTATTATTGATTAAATTTCTATGTCCTCTATTATCTGTCGCTATAATTGGTAGTCCTTTATACATAGCTTCCATTATATTTACTGGTAATCCTTCTCTTATACTAGATGCCAAATAAATGTCTGTAACTGATAAAATTTCATTTATATCTTTTCTTTTACCAAGCAACTTAACATTATTTTGTAAATTTTCTTTTTCAATGATTTCTTCATAATAATTATGTAGCGGTCCATCACCAACTAATAATAATTGTACATTTTCTTTCTCTTTCCTTAGTTCTTTTATTGTATTAATTAACAATATTTGATTTTTATTTTTATTAAGTTCAGCAACATAAGAAAATACTATATCATCTTCTTTTATTCCTAAACTTTTTCTAAATTCTGTTTTTTCCTCAGCAGTTAATTCTTTATCAAATCTAGCAGTGTTCATTCCAACACCATGAACAAACTCTATCATTTTACATTTTTTGAATTTTCTTTTAGCTCTTTCAAAATCTTCGCTATTTATTGTAATTAAACAATCTGTCCATCTTGCACATATTTTTTCTATTGGATAATAAATAATCCAATTTAATTTTGGAGCTCCTTTGTAAAAATGAAATCCATGTGCAGTATAGAATACTTTACTTCCATTTTTTCTTGCTTTTCTTGAAGCTAATCTTGTAAGTACTCCTGCAACTGGTGTATGGCAATGTATTATTTCATACTCATTAGTATTTATTTTTTTTTTTAATTCTTTATAAGCTTTTATATTCCCCAATTTTAATGGATTTCTTGCAAATAAAATATTATAATGTTTATCACAATATTCTATTTCTTCTTCTCCATTACTTGCAACATGAACCTCATATCCCTGTTCCTTAAACAATTTTAAACATGGTATAAGAAAAGCATTTATAGTCCTTGTTATTGTTGCAACAAATAGTACTTTTTTACTCATTAATATTTCCTTTCAAAATTTTAATTTCATTAAATTTCATCATATATATTCCCTCATCATAATTTCCAATTTGTTCTTTATTTTCAATACCATTTAAATTGTTTATTATCATTTTAGGAACATTTACACCACTTTCATAAGCATGTGGATATCCTCCACCAAATCTAGGATTTACTTCAGAAATATAATGTTCTCCATTTACTTCAAAGATATCTATATCTATAATACCTTTAAATCCCGCTTTTTTTACAAAATCTTTTATTAATTCAAATAATTTATCATCTTTAAAAGATTCTGATTTATCTGTTTCTCCAGCTCTCATTTTTATCTTTTTCTTTACAAAAATCAAAACTGGTTCTTTTGAAATCATATCTATGTAAACATCTGCCCCATATTCTTGTCCATTCATAAATTCTTGTATCATTAAGTCGTCTGCTTGTTTCCATATAACATCTAATTCTTCTTTAGAATTAACCTTATTTATATTTAAACTTGCACTTCCTTTAACTGGTTTTACAAATACTGGAAATGTAATTTTATTTTCTTCTAAGTCCTTGTAAAACAGTTCTTTATCTATATAACTTTTTGCTGTTTTAAAATTATTATCTTTAAGAAAATTATACATTTTATATTTATCAAAACACATTTCAACTTTATCATAATCTGAAACTATTGGTTTTACTCCAATTTCTTTGAATTTATCAATATTCTTTGAAATAAGACTTATTTCAGGATCTATTAATGTAAATAAAGTATCTATTTGTTCATTTTTACATATTTCTAATATATCTTCTAAATAACCATCTTCAGTTATTCTTTTGGTTATATAATATTTATCAGCTTCATAAATAGCTGGTGCTAAGTTTGAGCAATCTGTTGCAATTACTTTTCCTGTTCCATTTACTTCTCTTTTGAAATATTGTACTATTTTATTTCTTGTTCCAGCACTAAGTATTAAAATATTCATTCTTTACCTCTTCTATATAAATTTTTCCATTAAAACAACATCTCTATAATCTCCATCTATAAAGCGTTCTTTTTTGAATTCACCACAAACTTCAAAGTTTAATTTCTTATATAAATTTATTGCGCCTTCATTATCTTTAACGACTTCAAGTCGAATCTTTCTTATATTTAGGTAATTTTTTGCATAATTTTCTAATGCTCTATATGCATTACTAGCAATTCCTTTACCCCAATATTCTTTTTCTCCAATATATATTCCTAAAGTACATGTTCTATGTGTTGGTGATATTCCATATAAACCAATAAAACCTACTTTTACATTTTCTTCATTAAGTATCATAAATCTTTTATCTGTAGATGTATTTTGAACCATCTTCTCCATCCACATTTTTTGTTGGCTTTCTGATACCGGTTGGAATCCTCCACCTAGATTTTTAAAAATTTCTTCATCATTTTTCCATTTATTTAATTTTTGTAAATCTTCCATTTCTATTGGTTTTAATTTAATACCATTATACATTAGCATGTTCTTTCTTCTCCGTTTCTTTAACTTCATTATTAGCAACATTTTGAACTTGATATATGTTTTCCTTTTTAAAAATACATTTTATTGTATCAAAAATTATTTTTATATCTCCCAAAAATGTTATTTTATTTATGTACTCTAAATCAATTTCTATTCTTTCATCCCATGTTGCGTTATTTCTAACTCTTGCTTGTGCTAATCCTGTAATTCCTGGTCTAACATTAAATCTTGGTTTTTGATGTTCTGGATAGTCTTCAAATTTATGTGGATGATATGTAACAGGAGGTCTTGGACCAATCAATGCCATATCTCCTTTAACAACATTTATAAGTTGTGGTAATTCATCTAAACTTGTTTTTCTTAATATTTTTCCAATTTTAGTAATTCTGTTGTCATTTTCCGTCTTTACACTAAGCCCATCACCTATATGTTCTGCATTTACTATCATCGTTCTAAACTTAATTATTTTAAATACTTTTCCATTTCTGCCTAATCTTTCCTGTAGAAAAAATATTGGTCCTTTTGAATCTACTTTAATACAAATTGCTAAAATAAGCATTATCGGGCTTAATATTATCAATGCCAACAGACTCAATGTAAAGTCTAATATTCTTTTTACATATTTTGCATACATTGGAAATTCCCCTTTCTAAGTTTTATTTAAAACAATTTTTAATTACTTCTATTATTCTGTCTTGTTCTTCTTCTGTCATTTTATTATCACTTGGTAAGCATAATCCTCTTTCGAAGATGTCTTCGCCAATATCTGTACCTTCGCCTGCAATATATGCATTTGAATTTGCTCTGCCATTTCCATTTACTGTTATAAATGCGTTTTCTCTGTATAATGGTTGCATATGCATTGGTTTCCAAATTGGTCTTCCTTCTGCATTTATGCTTGATATTTTTTCTAATATTTCTGTAGGAGTTGTTTTTCCTTTTTCTGTTTTGTATAATGCTTGTTTTTCTCCTCTTACTTGGTCTCCCATTACTTTTTTATCTAGCATCATTGCAGATAGCCAATAGTTTGGCTCTACCTTTTTGCTATCAAATGGGTTCATTATTACTGGTAAGTCTTTAAATCCTTCTTTATATCTTTCATATATTGCCTTTTTTTGTGCAATATGTTCATCTATATGTAGCATGTTTCCTCTTGCTATTCCTGCTATTATATTGCTCATTCTGTAGTTATATCCTAGTTCTTCATGTTGGTACCATGGTGCATTTTCTCTTGCTTGTGTTGACCATTTTCTTACTTTATTTGCATCTTCTTCACTGTCTGTTAAGAACATTCCACCACTTGAACCTGTTACAATTTTGTTTCCATTAAATGATATTGCATTATAATCTCCAAGTGCTCCTGCCATTTTCTTTTGGCCATCTATGTAACAATATGCACCTAGTGCTTCTGCTGCATCTTCTACAATTAAGATATTATGTTTTTTGCATATTTTTATAATTTCTTCCATATTTGCTGGCACACCATATAAATGTGCAATAACAAGTATTCTAACTTCCGGATACATTTCAATTGCTTTTTCTAATGCTTTTGGATCCATGTTCCAGTCTTCATTATTTGTATCAATAAATATTGGAGTTCCGCCTTCATATACAACAGGATTTACTGTTGCATCAAATGTCATATCTGAGCAAAAAACTTTTTTACCATAAAGTGATCCGCCTTTTCCATCTCCAATACCTGTCATTGTGTTATATGCTTTTAAACTAGCTAATTTTACAGCTAAATGAATAGCTGATGTTCCAGAAGCTAGTGCAACTGCATGTTTTACTCCTACATAGTTTGCTACCATTTTTTCAAGCTCATCTATGTTTTTTCCAACTGTAGAAACCCAGTTTGTTTCTATTGCTTCTTTTACAAATTGTAATTCCTCTCCATGCATTGTTGGAGATGAAAGCCACACTTTATTTTCAAATGGTTTTATATTTTCTTCCATTAGTTTTTTCCCTCTTCCATCAATATTTATTTTTGATTTATTTCCTCAAGTCTTTTTTGGTTTACCTCTTTATTATCTTTGTAAGTAGGAACCAATTCCTTCATTACTGATTTTATTCTATCTTTATCCTCATTGTTATTTTCATCTAATAACTCTTTTAATGCCATTAGTTTAGCATCTACCATCTCCATAGTAATATCTGATGGTGGTGCTATATGAATTTTTTCGTGTTTTGTTTCTGTTAAGCCTTCTTCATTCATTAGAATTTCTTCGTAAAGTTTTTCTCCAGGTCTTAAACCTGTTACTTTAATTGGCATATCAACATTTGGTTCATATCCCATAAGTCTAATTAGTTTTTCTGCCATGTCATAAATTTTTACAGGTTCACCCATATCAAGAACGAAGATTTCTCCACCTTTTGCATAGCTCATTGCTTGTAATACTAATGATACCGCCTCTGGTATTGTCATAAAGAATCTTGTTATGTCTTTATGTGTTACTGTTACTGGTCCACCTTTTGCTATTTGTTTTTTGAAAAGTGGTATTACTGAACCATTGCTTCCAAGCACATTTCCAAATCTTACTGCTGCATATTCTGTTTCACTCGCCTTGTTTTTTGCTTGTATTATCATTTCACATAGTCTTTTTGTTGCCCCCATTATATTTGTAGGGTTTACAGCTTTATCTGTTGAGATTAATATACATCTTTTTACTTTGTATTCATCTGCACATGCCATTACATTATATGTTCCAAATACATTATTTTTGATTGCTTCTAACGGACTTGTTTCCATTAGTGGAACGTGTTTATGTGCTGCTGCATGGAATACTAAGTATGGATTGTATCTTGCAAATATTTCGTTTAGTCTTTCTTTTTCTCTAACATTTGCAACTATTGCTGCAATGTTTGCTTTTGGATAATTGAATTTTAATTCTTGTTCTATATCATATAAATTGTTTTCGTAATTGTCTACTATTACTAATATTTTGGGATTGAATTTTATAATTTGACGGCAAAGTTCTGAACCTATTGAGCCTCCACCACCTGTGACTAAAACTACCTTTTCCTTAATTAGTTCGCCAATTAATTTATTATCAAGTTTTATTGAATCTCTACCTAGCAAGTCTTCTATTTCAACATTTCTAAAGTTTTCCATGATATTTTTAGATTTTATTAGTTCCTTTGCTCCCGGCAATATTCTTACTTTACAGCCTGTTTCTTGACAAATATTTAGCATTTGTTTTCTATCATTACTATTTATATTTGATATTGCAAATAGAATTAATTCAACATTATGCTCTTTACACATTCTAGGAATGTCATATCTTGTTCCTAATATCTTTTTACCTGATATTGCATAATTTACTTTATATGTATTATCGTCTATTAAGCCAACTACATTATATAAGTCGTTCATTGAGTTTTTTAATGTTCCAAGCAAGATTCTTGTAGCGTCTCCTGCTCCAATTATTAAAACATTTTTCCTTGAATCATTTGAATGATGTTCTGCTTTAAGATATCCATTTAATAATAATCTTAATAAAACTCTATAACTAATAATAAATGTTACTATTATTAGTGCTGCAACACTAGTTACTCTTATTTGTGCAAAATAATCTCCTAAGAACATTCTGCATGCTACAACTATAATATATGATAGTAAACATGCAAATACATAGATTAAGTAGTTTTTTCCGTTTTCGTATCTTGTTATGTTTTTGTATGTTTTAAATACATGTAGCATTAATGAGTATACTATAATTGCTAATATTATTGTGTTTATTGTAGGAATATGGTTTAGATCTAAAGTGTTTTTGACAATAACATTTGCTACCATGTATGCGACTGTTATTATTAAAATATCGAATACTCTAAGCAAGTAATTTCTGTACTTTTTTAAAGTTTTCAATTTCATTTCCCCTTTTAAAAATTTTGTGTTTTTCTCGACACGAATTTATTATAACCTTCTTGAATTTTTATTGCAACCCTTTTTGTCGAATTTCTAAAATTTACTAGAAATACTTTAAAAAACTAATATGTAAAATGTGAGCGAGTCCGCGTAGGCGTAGCGAAGCGAAGTGGTGAAGCGACCTGTCTTAATAAAATCAGGAAGGTCGCGACAACAAGGACGAGCGGGTTTTACATATTAGTTTTAATATTTACATATTTCTTATAAATTTTATAAAAAGTATATGAAATTAAAATTCCAATAAAAACTCCAGAAGTGTCGATTAGCACATCCCTTGCTTCGCCACTTCTTCCTGCCACAAAAGTCTGGTGCAGTTCGTCTGAGCATGCATATATAAAACCAAGAATTAGCGAAATAATTATTTTCTTATTTATACTAATTTTATATGTAAAGAATAACGTCATAAGTAGAAACCCCACTACTGTATAGATTGAGAAGTGGGCTAGTTTTCTTATTATAGGTTCTAAAAATTTAACTATTTCGTTCTTCTCTTGTATCGGTTTATCTTTATTTGTTATTTCTACTATTGTTTCTGAAACTTTTTTACTTATTCCACTTGATTCTGTAGCATTTTGGCTAGAAAAGCCAAAAATAATATAAAAAGTCCCAACAAGTAGAATTATTAAAACAATTCTTATAACATTTAATTTCATTGCATGTACCCTTTCAATAATTATTAGCAATTATAAAGAATTTTCAATATAATGCCAAGAATCCCTGCACATATCATCCAAAGTCTTTTCCGCACTCCATCCTAGTTCTTCTTTAGCCTTTTTAGGATCTGCATAACATGTAGCAATATCTCCTGCTCTTCTTGATGCTATTTTATATGGAACAGCTTTTCCTGTTGATTTTTCAAATGCATTTACCATATCTAAAACACTATACCCTGTTCCTGTTCCTAGGTTATATATAAATAGGCCTTTTTGTTCTTTTTCTAATTTTTCTAATGCTGAAATATGTCCTTTTGCTAAATCAACAACATGAATGTAATCTCTTACACCTGTTCCATCGTGTGTGTTATAATCATTTCCAAATACTGATAGTTCTTTTAAAGTACCATTTGCAACTCTAACAATATATGGCATTAAGTTATTTGGTATTCCTTGTGGCTCTTCTCCAATTAATCCGCTTTCGTGTGCTCCAACTGGATTGAAATATCTTAAAATGCAGATGTCCCAAGTATTATCTGAAGCATATAAATCTTTTAAAATTTGTTCTATAAATAATTTTGTAGTTCCATAAGGACTTGTAGTTCCGCCTGTTTTACAATCCTCTGTTAGTGGAATTCTTTCTGGTTCACCATATACTGTGGCTGATGAACTGAAAATGAATTTCTTTACATTGTATTTTTTCATAACATCAAGTACAACTAAACATCCTGAAATATTATTCATATAATAATCTATTGGTTTTTGAACAGATTCTCCAACTGCCTTATATCCTGCAAAATTCATTACAGCTTCTATCTCATTTTCTTCAAAAACTTTTTCTAACTTTTCTCTATCTTTATAATCCATCTCATAAAATTTAAAATCTTTACCTGTTATCTTCTTAATTTTATCCAAAACCTCTGGTTTACTATTTGAAAAGTTATCTATAATTACAACTTCTTTTCCTTTATTTAATAATTCTACGACTGTGTGGCTACCTATATAGCCTGCACCCCCGGGTACTAATATTGCCATTTCTTTCTCCTTTCGTTTTAATTTTATATTTTTGATTTTATCATTTTAAAAAATATAATGCAAGGAATTTTTAGAATTTATTATTAAAATCTATAATATATTATATATAGCCCAATATATCAATTTTCAATTTTTCGAATGCGACCAGAGCAGCTTTAAAACTTGTTAGAAAAGCTCTTAAAGGGTCCTGAATTCGGGGTTTGTTAAGAGCTTTTCTTACAAGTTTTTAGCGTCGACGGCGGGTAGCCGAGAAAAATTGAAAATTGAAATATTGGGATAAATAATCATATTAGGAGAATTAAACATGCATTTTTATATAATAAAATTAAAAAGAAATATAATTCCATTATTATTTCTTGCGTTTACTGCAGGATTACTAATATTTTCAAAATCAAATCTCCCAGCAGTAAAAAATGGTCTTACATTATTCGCAACAAGTGTAATCCCCTCACTATTCCCGTTCTTTGTAGCAACAGAACTTCTAATGCACACAAACATAGTAAACCATATAGGAAATCTATTTAACTCCTTTATGAAGCCTTTATTTAATGTAAGTGGTAAAGGCGCTTTTGCACTTGTTATGGGAATCATTTCTGGTTATCCAGTAGGAGCAAAAATTGCTGCAAATTTTAGGCAAAATAATATCTGTTCAAAAGAAGAATGTGAGAGGTTACTTAGTTTTACAAATAATTCTGGACCTCTATTTATAATGGGCACTGTTGGAATAGGTATGTTTGGCAATTCTACAATTGGTCTACTTTTGTTTATTACACATCTTTTAGCAAGTTTAACAGTTGGCTTTATTTTCAGATTTTGGAAGTGTAATAGAAAAAACAAAAATATCAAACATCAAGAAACAAACTTTAAGTCATCAAACGTGAATCAGCTAAGAAATTACAACACAAAAATCAAATACAATACTAATACTCAAAACTCAAAAATGGTTAGCTTTTATAATTTAGGTGAAGTAATGGCAGAAAGCATAACAAACAGCATATCTACAATACTAATGATTGGTGGATTTATCGTTTTGTTTTCAAGCATCATTTCAGTTTTAAATGCAAGTGGCATAACAAGACTAATTACAATTGCGCTTTCTCCTATTTTTAATGTGCTAAAGCTTGACACAAGTTTTATTCAAGGGATTTTTACTGGTCTACTTGAAATAACTAATGGAATAAATATAATATCTGGCATACATATAAAAAATATTTCTATAAATATAATATTAACTGCCTTTTTCCTTGGCTTTGGCGGAATTTCTATAATGATACAGGTTTTAAGTATTATTTCAAAAACAGATTTATCTTGCAAACCTTATATTATAGGCAAAATTTTACATGGTACCATTGCTGCTTTATATACAACGATTTTAATAGAATTTATCCCTTTTTTTAATTTTAACTTGTAAATATATAAATTACGTGTTATAATTGTTATGTTCACAACAACAACCTGAGACGGGCATTCAGAAAGGATGAATAATATGGTTATTACCACAAAGCGACTTTCAATTTCTTGTATCGCTACAAGTCATTGGATAGAAATCTCAATCTATCCATACGTTAAGCTTAATTCAAGTTCTTCGGAGCCAGTCACAATCAAGTATGATGCAGATTCCTTGGAGTCTGATGTCGAACTTGAAACAATTATCGGTCTCTTCAATGGAGAACCCTCTTG